>JAABUH010000628.1_pt1 | contig 47933 bp, 61 predicted proteins | sample 5559121 | NCBI WGS metagenome assembly JAABUH01 (sample SAMN10711871, study PRJNA513364) | rock metagenome | isolation source: Antarctica rocks | place: Antarctica: Victoria Land, Battleship Promontory nord | collected 2015-12-28
AAAAAAAAAAAAAAGTTAGGGATTCGAACTCAGGGCAAAATCGGATATTCCGGGACTCGAACCCAGATTAACGTTGTGTTAACCATTACACTAAATACCCTTGGGAGTGTATTTCTAACACATTCTCACTGAAACCTTCGTCGACCTGATCCTCAAATCCTCCTCACCCCGTATCATCTTCGTCACGAGCGGTATCGGATCCTTGTCAACCCATTCGAGCCCAGATTACCCGATCAATCAATCCCCTCCAGCCGGTTGGCCGAAACCGTATCAGATGAATAATACGACCTATCGAACGAGTAAGACGGCGATGAACATGATGGTCCTGGAATGGAAGAGGACTTTGAAGAACGACGGTGTAAAGATCAATCTCGTCACCCCTGGTCTTTCGGCTACATCTCTAGGGGACACCGATCCGGACGTTTACAGGAAGTTTGGTGCGGCTGAGCCTAGTGTTGGTGGGGAATTCCTTCGTGATGTAATTGGGGGGAAAAGGGATGAGGATGAAGGTACCGGGATTGTTTTCGGAGGTGGAGTGATTCCATGGTGAAATTAAGGAGATATGAGGATGCAAGAGGATTGAGAGCGGGAGTATGTCATCCACCTGACAGAATATCGTCAGGGCGTAGCTACTCCACGCATCATTGTTTCCCTAACGCCGGCAGATCTGGCCTCTACCACGGAGATATCCTTTTCCGCCCCGATGTCCCTACCCACCGCGTCAATTCATCAATATCCCGCCGTCCACATTGAGCGACTGCCCGGTCACGAAAGCCGATCCGTCCGTAAACAGTTACTTGTCTCCTTGGTGGAAGAGATCCCTGACTCCAGCGAAAACCTTTTCCCCGAATGAGGACACGGAACGTCTACAGACCGGAACTCCGAGGAGCTCACTATCTCCGACCGACTAAAATGGCGATGGCGATGTCCGATCTTCTGGATCCCATGCTTCGTTCCCAACTCCTCTACAGCCTGCTTTAAACGTCCGGCTCAGATCAGACAGCTCAATCAGGCGCCACAACTATGGTATTGTCTGACCACTTTCGCATCGTCAAGAACGGTCCTGTAGTGGATCCGATATATCAGATGACCTACCCAGAGGATGACTCGTACTGTCGGGATTCACCCGTAAAGATTATATCCATGAGCTTCCTGAAATGATCCACCGGATACTCCACCGCAGGGATCTGTTGAACGATCCCAGCAGCCCCATAAAACCCCCCAATCCTCATTCGGACATTCCTCGTAGATCTCCTTAAAAGTCCTGTTGACCGCCTCTTCATCAGTTATATCGAGTTGACGATATTGGATCTTCCCTCCATGTGCCATAGCGGCTTTCTCGGCGAGTTCCCATTGATCTTCGACGGGGTTGGGTTCGGACATCGAGGCAGTAGATCTGGGGTGATTTCGCTTGGAGAGCGGCTTTTTGCTAGTGCTAGACCTAGACACCAACTGTGACGATGAGTGCTCGGTCGGATGACGAGAATAGGTCGAAGGGTCGTGTTTGCGCGAGAGGAGCTGAAAATACATTTGAGCTCAGAGGAATGTTCGACTGTAATAGAGGAGTTTTACTTTCCGCTGCAACCTTCAAACTCGCAGAACCAGCAGGTTCGACTGCCAGGTTTCCTTTCCTCCAACTTCCCTGCCTGACGTTCGGTCGATTGTTTCCCATTGTTGCCACTCGCTACATCTGGTGTGGTCGTGATGGCACGACGTATTCGTACGGCAGGCAATGATGGTAGAGTCTGAAGCGATGCCCGGAGGGCCCCGAGGCAAGCATAGCTCGAAGACGTTATCCCCTACTCTCTCATCCAGATTGATACGTGAGATAGCGCGCTAATCGAGAACACACTCATTCGAAAAGTTCGTCCCCTGACGGAGAACGATATAAGGAAAGACGCATCGATTGCGCTCCACACCGTATACTGGAAGAGATAGAGTGGGGGCGGTTACGGCGAGTTTCTATAACGATGCGGTACGAAACAGGCCGTCGGCACGGACAAGGGGAATATGGTGGCTATGACAACTATCGAAGAGGTTGCTGTCCGACATCGTTCACCACCGGTAGGTATTTGTCTCTCCCTGTGACACGTGAGGTGAAGTGAAAGGTCCCCGGCATGCTTCACTGAATAGCCATGCTATCATCGAGCCGTCAAGATTCTCTGTAGCGCCCAGTTTCCTTCGTCACAACAACACGTCACAAATGACCGCTACCGTTCATGATTGAACAGAACTTACGAAGCGAAAACCAGAACGAAGGGCCCCGTAAGAAGATCACCATTAGCAGTACGCCGCGTCCAAACGTCCAAACGTTCTCGATCGAGTGAAACCTGTGTTTGAAGGCACAGCACATAGATGTTTCGTGGAACAACCAGTAGACTGAACGTATCTAACCCTGGTATATCCAGATACTCCTCTCCGTCCCAGCCATATCCCCTCGTTCCAATTTCGGTGTACTCAGATCCTTCCTCCTAGGCGTCTCCTTCTGGATCTCGAGTCGACCTTGATCGGCATACATGAGTTTGACGGGAGGTGATTGCTTCGCCCCGACTTCTAGGACTAATTTCGGGATGGAAGGAGGTCGAGTGAGGGAGAGAAAGAGGGAGTAGATCTCGTGGATGCGTCGGTAGAAAGAGAGACCGTCATCGTCGTTGTCTTCGTCGACTTTCTCATCGTGGTCCTCGTCGTTGCCGTTGCCGTTGCCGTTCGTCATTCTCGCATAGTCCAGACCGCCGCGTCCATCTGTATGCAAACTCAGATTTTGTTGAGGACCCTCGAGACTCCCCTTCAACTTCCCCTGCAGAGCGAACTTCCCTTCCCACCACTTCCCCTTGACCTCCTTCATATCCTTCGAACTCACATAAGGCGGGTTACTTACCACCATATCAAACTCCCCTAACCTCCGTCTCAGAACACCCACATCATCCTCAAACAAGTCAAACCTCTCAAACGAAGAGAGGTGTTGCAAGTGATTCCGTTCCGAATTCTCTCTCGCAACAGCGAGAGCACGATCATCCACGTCCAGACCGACCGTTCTGATCCTCCCTCCACCTTGATGAGCAAGGAGGAGGGGGATGCACCCCGTTCCTGAACAGATATCGAGTATCCGGATGGGTCGATCGGATGGGATGGAGGAGAGGATGTGTGAGGCGAGGAGGAGGACCCACTGTTCGGTCTCGATTCTGGGGATGTAGACTGGTGGTCGGACGATGAGGGCGAGAGGACCGAAGCTGTGAAAGCCTGCGAGGATAGGAATGAATCAGCTATGAGTCACCAACTTTGAGTCACCAACAGCAAGCTACTTTAGCTATTTCGAAAAGAGACGGGGTCGATTCAACTTGACTGACCCGTGATGTACGCTAAAGGTTTTCCCGCGACATATTCATCCACCATACCTCCCACCTCCTCCGCGCTGGAACACCTCCTGGAATCGAGAATATGCCTCAAAACCGCCTCGGAATCCCCTGTCTCCCCTTCCGTATCTCTTTTTTCTCCATTCGCTGGGTGGGATCCATTCGTACTTGCGGGAAGGGGAAGGGTATGGGGATCGCTCCGATGGTTCAGCCGGTTGATGAGAGCTGCGTGTCGGTGCGGAGTCAGCTCGACCAGGCCTGACGCCATAGTGGTGTACGCCAAGATAGGTCACTTCGGTGAGAGCGTTTTACGGTCACTTCGTAAATGGAGTTACGGTTGTAAAGGATGAGATGAACAAGGATTGATTCGAAGCGGGAAAACGAAAGTCACTGGCAGATCCCATATACCACGTGTACATTCTGTGGGGAACGCGGATAAGTTAGCCCGCCACAGCGAGGGGAGGTGAGATCGCGCTTTGAGTTATTGGCGGCTGGGTAGCGTGATAGCGGAAAAGGTGGATGAGGACGAGTGGGATCGATACCAGATACTCGCCTGGGACTGTTTCCGGAGGCGTCGGGAAAAGAGCTCATGCCATTAAAGTTTGAAGGACTACTGATCCCATTGACCGAGCAATGCCGAGAAAATAACAGAGTGACAGCAGAATGTGGATCGGTTTGGGAGCAATCGCAAGTAGAAAGTTTCCACGAACGGAATTGACTTCTCAAGGCGATCCAAAAATGATTGTGAATGACCAAGAGAAGATGACCCCATAGGTTTTCCATCCATTCGTCTAAAGACCGGAAGGGAACAATGCTCTTCTACAGAGTCAAAAGGCCGGTTCGCTCGTGACAAGTAGCTCTAGAAGCTTAACCCCTAAGGACAGTCACGGGCCATAGACTGAGCTCTAACACCGAGTACTCCTTGCGATCAACTTCCATCCAGCATAAAGAGTATCTGGGACAAAGCGAAAAGGCGCCAAAAAAAACATCATGAAATTCCTTCATCCCCCATGAAACTCTTCCAACCACCTCGCGGCCCTCCTCCAGATCATCCACACTGATCAAACTCATCCCAGCCGCGACCTGAAGACTGAACGACGAAAGGATCAAACGGATCCAGGCCACATCCGAACTAAATCACGTGCATGGATCGTAGCTCCCTGAACCATCAGGTACCGCTTATTACAACAAAACTAGTAACGCGTTTTGGATGAAGTAAATCTCATCAAATAGGAAGAGCACAACCTTCGCATCAACCTAGTGCGAAAGCCTTTACGATGTCCTGCGAGACCGGTTCATCCAGCGATCATATCATCGACCTAATCAACCTTTCCGACAAGGCTACCTATCAGCGATGGCTCAAAGATACAGACCCTTCCCTCGAATGGGTTCAAGATACCTACTCCCGATTCGTCTGGGCGGAGATCAATACCCTCGCGATGGAGCAAGTCCAATACCCTTCCGAGATGGTCAAGCTACATGTTGAGATTGGTACGAATGAGGGACTGGTGGATTACCTCGAGAGGAGGGGGATGATCTATTATACCGAGGAGGAGAGGAAGGAGCGGGCCTAGGGCGGAGGTCGACTCCTTCTGTTGCGGAGTACAGTGTGAGTATTGACCACCGGCCGATATCCATTACGTCGGTTCATTTAGCTCCCGCCCACTCTGTCCTCCTGTCTGATATTTATTCGCTTGATGCTTCAACTGATTAGCGCTTGTAGGGTTACCCGACATTTGCCAGAGGAGGCCGTATAAGCATGTCAGCTTCTCGATGCCTAGAGGAGAGAATCAATCTTGCGGCGTGAAGACGTGGGACGCGAATGGGAAGGTCATCTTTGCCTCAGAAAGTACGTATGAGCCTTCGTGAGAACATCGTACGTCTGGTCTGAGGAAGCATTCCTAACTTCCCCCTAACCTTAAACAAAATAGGCGCGTGAGGCTTATTGTTGCGGCGAAATGGCCGGGAGTTAACCGGCTTCTTTGACCCATCGGGACCATGCGACCCGTTGCCGTCGTCCGAAATTCCTCCTCATCGCGTCGTACATCTCACTAAATCGCGTCTATAATTGTATACCCATGATGGTATCCCCATGGTCGGGTCTAGCTTGTACTAGATCCGTCGTTCCTCCATCTCGTTCCCTCCTCTTCCCCACCCTCTCACTTCGGTACTTCTCCACCACCCGGACTCGACGCGAAGAACCTTCCTCCACACTTCGACATGCCGACCCTGATCCCGGTACACCTTATTCCTCCTTGACGATCGGGATCCCACTCGAAACCTACCCCGATGAGAGAAGAGTCTCCGTCACTCCTACTGGCGTTTCAACATTACTCAAGAAAGGTTTCAAGAAAGTCATCGTCTCACCCGGAGCAGGAGAGAGAGCATCCTTCCGTGATGAAGATTACCTGAAAGCAGGTGCCGACCTATCCTTAGATCCTTTTAAATCCGATATCGTTTTGAAAGTCCGGCCCCCCATCTTGGAGAAGGATAAAGATGAATTGAGGAATATGAGGAAAGGATCGACACTTATCGGTTTTCTCTACCCTGCTCAAAACAAAACCCTCGTCGAAGAAATTCGAGAAAGAGGTCTTACGAGTTTCAGTATGGACGCTATACCTCGAATCTCCAGAGCTCAGGTATTCGATGCCTTGTCTTCCATGGCAAATACGGCTGGTTATCGAGCCGTCCTCGAAGCGAGTAATGAGTTTGGGAGGTTCCTTACTGGACAGGTGACAGCTGCTGGGAAGATCCCACCTGGGAGGGTGTTGGTCATCGGAGCAGGAGTGGCTGGGTTGAGCGCGATCGCTACGGCTAGGAGGATGGGTGCTGTCGTTAGAGGGTTTGATACGAGACCAGCCGCGAAGGAACAGGTTGAGAGTTTGGGTGCGGAGTTTTTGACCGTGGGTGTGGAGGAAGATGGGACGGGTCAGGGGGGTTATGCGAAGGAGATGAGTAAGGTGAGTGATAGGGATGGAGAGCTTGAGATGAGGGGGAGGGGCGGAGGAGGAGAGATCTGAGGGGGGGAGAGGGAGGGGGTTGGGAATGGGCGATGGTTGCGGTTGCGGTTGGGCTTGAGCTGATGCTGGTGGATGGACAGGCGTTTCACGACTCGGAGATGGCTTTGTTTGCGAAACAAGCTAGTGAGGTGGATATCATCATCAGCACGGCTCTTATACGTGAGTCGAGTCGTCCAGCCATCGATTCAGTACTCCAGAACTCTAGTCCACACGAGCTGACAGATGGGGAAAGCTGGGAAACCTGCTCCGAAATTAATCTTGAAGGAACATGTTGAAGCGATGAGGCGTGAGTGCAGCGTTTCTTCTTTCGGATGAAAGATGTCGAGTTGACGGAAGCCAGCCGGCTCGGTGGTCGTCGACCTCGCTGGAGAGGCTGGAGGGAATTGCGAATTGACTGTACCAGGGGAGAAGACGGTTCATAATGGGGTGACGATCCTGGGGTATACGGATTTACCTTCAAGGTTGCCTACGCAATCCAGTACGCTCTACTCGAACAACATCACCAAGGTGAGTCCCAACTCTTCCGCTCTCATGCGTCCCATGCTGGGCCTTCATCACCATATTCGATCGGAACTCTTCAGTACCCTCTATGCTTAGCCCCCTTCTTATACCTGCGATACACGCAATCCCTCTCCTCCTTTGTCCGATTCGTCCGAATTACTCAAAATCTTCGCTTTTCTCTTTGCCGCTCACCCGCTTCGCTCGCTCACGTCTGCAGTTCCTCCTCTCCATAGGCGACGCGAATCGCTTCGCAATCAACCTCGAGGACGAAGTCGTCCGCCGCTCCATCATAACCTACGAAGGCGAAACACTATGGCCCGCTCCCGCGCCCGCCATAACACCACAATCCTCCGCAGCAGCCCAACGACCCGTCGAGAAGATCCAGGATCCCGTGGTAGCCCTCACACCATGGCAGGAGAGTGTTCGATCCATCGCGGTGACGACTGGAGGGATGGGTACAGCTCTGGCCCTCGGCAAACTCACCGGACCTGCTTTCATGAATCTCTTCACGGTCCTTGGTCTGGCTGGGATAGTCGGTTTCAGAGCGGTATGGAGTGTTACCCCAGCGCTACATTCGCCTTTGATGTGTGAGTGTCGTGTCTCAACAGAGGAGGGACGATGCTGATTGAAAATAGCTGTGACGAATGCTCTATCCGGTCTGGTGGGTGTCGGAGGTCTATTCGTCATGGGAGGAGGGTTGTTACCCCATACTTTCCCACAAGTCCTCGGAGCGGCTAGTGTCTTCCTCGCCAATCTCAGTATGTTGAGGAAGATTCGAGTCGAGTCGAGCTGAAACGAAACGTAGATATCTTTGGTGGTTTCCTGATTACCAAACGGATGCTTGACCTTTTTCGAAGACCGACTGATCCCCCAGAGTATGGGTATCTCTATGCCGTCCCAGCGCTGGTTTTTGGTGGAGGATTCTTGTGGGCGGCGAGTAGTGGGGTTGCTGGATTGGTCCAGGCGGGATATTTTGTTAGTACGATGTTGAGTATCGGAGCTCTGGCCGGGTTGTCATCGCAGGTGAGTTCTGCGCCGTGACTTGCCGCAGTCTCTGTAAAGGGGGTGGAGGGAGCGACATTGAGCATTGAGCTGATCGACTTATAGAGCACCGCTCGAGCCGGAAACGCTCTCGGAATGCTAGGCGTCTTCGCAGGTATCCTCGTCACCCTCGGAGCAGTCGGTTTCTCACCAGAAGTCATGGGTCAATTCGGTCTCCTCATCCTCGCCGGCGGGGGACTCGGTTTAGCGATCGGACGACGAGTCAGTCCGATGCAACTCCCTCAGACCGTGGCAGCGCTGCATAGTGTCGTTGGTCTGGCGGCGGTGATGACCAGCGCTGGGAGTGTTTTGGCTTCGACACATCTGAGCGTGCTTCACTTGATCACGGCTTACCTTGGCGTCTTCATCGGTGGCGTGACTTTCACTGGTGGGTCCCTCTTTCATACCACAGCTGATCGTAGGCTCCATCCTTGCCTTCCAAAAACTCGCTGGACGGATGAGTTCCCGACCCCTCGTCCTACCCGGTCGACATATTATCAACGGTGGAATCCTTGCGACGAACATCGCATGTATGGGAACATTCCTCACTATGGCTCCTGCGGCACCTGTGATTGGAGCGGCTTGCTTAGCTGGGAATGCGGCGTTATCTTTCGCTCAAGGATGGACGACTTCCGCTGCTATCGGGGGAGCGGATATGCCGGTCTTGGTCACCGTACTTAACGCATATTCGGGCTTTGCTTTGATTGCAGAGGGGATTATGCTGGATAACCTGCTTTTAACTTCGGTTGGGAGTTTGATCGGAGCTTCGGGTAGTATCTTGTCGTATATCATGGTGAGTACCCGGATTTGATTCTCACTGATTTGTAGTGTCGCGCGATGAATCGGTCCCTAACGAATGTCATCTTCGGTGGGATCGCTCCGACCGCTATAGCCGACGACTCGACAAAGGGGTTGAGCGTGACACGGACGAACGTCGATGAGGTGGTCGACATATTGACCAACGCGGAGAACGTGATCATCGTACCTGGTTATGGTGAGCTCCGATCGAAACGCCTCGCTTACGTCAGGTATGGCCGTTGCGAAAGCCCAATACTCTATAAGCGAGATGGTGTCCGCCCTTCGAGCGCGAGGTATCAAGTGCCGATTCGGGATTCATCCTGTAGCAGGTCGAATGCCGGGTCAATGTAATGTTCTTCTCGCTGAAGCTGGTGTCCCATACGATGGCGAGTATCCCCAAGTTTTGACCGAGCTGATGAGATAGTCGTACTTGAAATGGACGAGATCAACGATGATTTCAAGGAGACCGACGTTACACTCGTCATTGGCGCTAACGATACTGTCAACCCGATAGCTTTGGAACCCGGTTCCGCGATCGCTGGTATGCCTGTGTTGAGCGTGTGGAAGAGCAAATCCGTCGTAGTGATGAAACGTGGAATGGCAGCGGGTATGTCGGCTTTTCTCTCTTTGGATGGTGAGAGGGATCAGAAGCTGATCCGGTCTAATCAAAAATTAAAAGGTTATGCGGAAGTCCCGAACCCTCTGTTTTATTATTCCAACACGAAGATGTTGTTTGGGGACGCGAAGGAGACTTGTGATGCGATCAGTAAAGGTTTACATATTGCTAAATCGGATTAGCATTTGCAGTTTTAGGGTGGAAGGAGGGAATGGGATATCGGACGGGGATCTTTCGGAGTATCCGCAGAGCAGTAAATATTTTGCATGGATCTTGCATAACTTACGAGTCCTCCAAAAAGAAACACTCATCCCCCAGGTGATCCCACTTCCACCAATGCAGCTCAGGACGGAATCGAAGACCCGAAGGTCCGTGCCTACTCTTGGATCCATAGGGTCCGTCGATGAGGACGGCGAACTGTTTGTTTCTGATTGGTCCGAAGGATATGATTGCAAAGGGCGAGGGTGAAAGCGAACTGTGGACGAATGAGGAAGTCCATCACTTGAGGTGATCTGCCTTTCCCCTCGGATTTCGACTTCAACCGGCCATCGGGGACATTGGCGATTGAGAAAGGATGAGATCCGAGGGAATGGGCGAAGAAACGGAGGAAGACGTGGTGACCCGGCTGCCAACTCATCGAGAGGGTAGGGATGGAGATTCGAAGGACATCGGTGTCGACGACGGTGACTGTCGCAGAGTGGAGGAATAGGTTGTTGAGAGCCAATATGATGAGGCGGTAGATGACGCTGAAGAAGAATAGGACGATGGTGTTAAAGCGCTAGAAGATGCTGTCAGCTATGAGAGGATAGTGGTTGATCGTGATCGGACAGAACTTACTCGGTGTCCAGCTCGATAGACCCGTGTCAGAACACATGGCACTCAGCCAGAAGATCGCCATCAGGATATTGATCCAGTAAAAAGCTTCGTATGAAGCCAGTCTACCATCATGACAGCTTGATCAGTGGAACGTAGATTCGGCGCCAAGGTGGAAGAGCTCCAAGGATGAGCACGACAAGAGGGGCGAGCGCGACGAAACCAAAGACGTAGCTCGGGTTGTACTTGAGTTCATTCACTAAACCGTATTCCCGATAGGCTCTGACAACGGCTGTGATGGTAATGGACGAGCGACATGTATACGAAGATGAAAAGCGGAGCCTCGATCCCGGAGCTTCTCGTGAGAGAAACCTGTGAAGACGGAGATCGGGGGTTACGTTTGGAGCTTGGGACGCTGGATTAGCCGTGCTCGAATCACGACGACGCGATGATATTCAGTCACTTACGAAACGAAAGGTGAGGTGTGTCGTCCCATCTTTGCCTCAGCGAGTGATCCGTTGGGTTAGCTTACGGTTCCCAATTCACCGCCGCCTTCCTCGTCTAGGTGTTCCCCGTGTGTGGGCTCCTGATTTGGAGGATGACATGGTACCAGGCTTTGATCTTTTGGACTGCACTGAAACGATCCGGCAGTTCAGCGTTGAAGCCGGATGACCGGACGCTATACATATCTGGAACGATATCGAGAATTCTTGTCTCTGGAATCTCGTCCCTTTTCTAAAAGCTGAGATCCTTTTGGAAGAGGACTTTTGATCGGTGCAAAATGCTGGGATCTTGGACTCCTTTTGTACTGCGAAGCGATGCTTGATCGAGCGGTGCAATCCGGGCTTCTACCGTCAATATGGTGAGCGGTCTGCTGTATATATTGATACTGAATCAAATCATTCTCAAGCCCAGACGGAAGAAGTTACCAGTGCCTCATCCACTCATTATCTCTCAAACACATAGCAGCTCACCATGATCCCCATACTTACCATCTTCTTCCTCGCAGCGGTCTCAGCCCTCCCCCGACCCACCCCAACCCAGATCTATGCTCGAGAACAATCCCTTCCAGCATCACTCACCTATGCCTCCTCCAATCCTGCCGCAACAACGACTCGTCAAGCCAATCCCAATATCACCTCGGAATTGCTCGATGCCATAGTGCTAGCTCCGACGGTAGGTGACCGATACGATATTCTGTACAACCACGGACCGGAATACTACAAGTTTGATTTCCTACCTGGTGTCAGTACTCAGGCTGAGTCATACGGATTTTTTGGCTCACGAAAGGCAGTCAAACCCTCCTGGTGGATTGTCCGAAGGTCGAGGTGGTGAGGTGGTTCTAGCGAATAAAAAGAACTTCCCAATGTGAGGCGGTTTCGAAACCCTTCCTATTTCCGAACATGGAGCTGACCGAATGCAGGGTATGGGATCAAGGGATCGCTGTCTCAATAGGATTCATGAATCCTTGCGGGATGAACCCGTAAGTCATTCCCCTTAGCTCTTGGGCCATCCCGCTTATCTTCGCTAGACCCCATACCCATCCTCGAGCTGCCGAATTCAACATCGCCGTCAGCGAGTGAGTCGCCTCTTTTTTCCCTCGATGACATTCCCAGGAGGTAGCTGACCGACCACAGGCTGGAGAACCCACTTCGAGCCGGTTTCATACTCGAGAACGACATGTCCCTCGAGTTCAAGGTAGACATCGACCAATACCAGGTAATTCCTCCTCACACACTTGTCTTATCTCATCCTCTCGCTCATTCCAACTTTGTCAGGGCGCTCTGTTTCCCCGAGGAAGTATCCACTTCGAACAGAACCCGAACTGCGAACCCGCCGTCTTCGTCGCAGCATTCTCGGACGATGATCCAGGACTCTCCACGATCACGAGCAACTTCTTCAAGATCGATGGGGATGTCATCAATTCTACTCTGGGATTCCCAAGCCAGATCAGCGGGTCAGTTTCAGTTCCATACCAAAACAATTGCTGATGACGTGATGTAGTGAGAACATTGCGGACTTTGCGTCGACGATCCCGGCACCTTTCGTGGTGGCTATCACGGAGTGTTTGGATCGGTGTGGGATCGCGTATTGAGATGTGGGAAATGTAGATACCTTAGCACTTATGTACCCCTTCATTTCGTCGTTGATTGTGTATGCAGTCATCTGACACGGTTGGGGCTTTCTCTCTTGATACAAAGCGAGTTTCAATGTCATCGGCCGTTGAAACCCCTTTTAGATTCTCGGCACAGCAATACGACACTGACGAAATCTCGAAACCAAGACTCGTTACCAGTGAACGGGGGCTGAAACCCACGCCACCTTTTGTTTTTTTGCGTATCACAAGAAGGCTTCTTTACGGGCATGTGTTGACGTCATGGGAAAAAGGAAAACTCCGCATCGAAAACCCCGGAAAAGAAGCGGAAGATGCAATACCCGATTTTGACGTCATCCCGACCTTTCCGCATTTCGACCGGACCTGTCGACCATCCCTCTACGACTTTCGCTTTTCGAGCTTTCGACAATTACCGAATCAAAGTATGTCATCCAGTATTAGGAATCTACTCATCCTCGGCGCTACCGGGAAACAAGGTAAGTCGTCCTTCACACACGTTCCCTCATTCGTTCTCTTTTCTCGCCTTCACTCATCCTGGTGATCAAACAAGGTGGCGGAGTCATCAGATCCATCCTTGAATCCAGCAAGAAGGACGAGTATCACATGTACGCCGTCACCCGTGATCCGAGTTCGACATCCGCCCAGAAGCTCGCTGCACTGAGCGAGAGGAACATCACCCTCATCAAAGGAGATTTCACGCTTAGTACAGAATTGTTCGAGGCTGCTGGTGTACCAATCTGGGGAGTTTTCCTTGTCGGTGAGTGTTTCATTTCCTTCCTTTGCCAGGATTTGTGTTGAGACGTTTTGGTCGGGCATCTTCTAGGGATGCCAGGTGGGGGTGGTCAGAATCCTGAAAAGGAAGTAGAACAAGGGAAAGCGATGATCGATACGGCTGTCTCTCATGGGGTTTCTCGATTAGTCTTCACCTCCGTCGAACGTGGTGGTGAGGAGAAATCGTTCTCCACTCCAACCTCAGTCCCTCACTTCCGCTCAAAGTACGCCATCGAGAAATACCTCGAAGCGGCCGGAGCAGCGACGACGAGGACGACGACGACCCCATCCAGACTCTGGCGATGACGGGAAGAGTAAGAACGAACTCAGTTACACTATCTTACGACCCGTCGTTTTCTACGACAATTTCACAAACAACATGCAAGGTTCAATCTTCTGGAAACTCTTCAACATGTATCTCGACTCGATCGACAAACCTCTCGAATTCGTCGCCACGTCCGATATAGGATGGTTCGCTGCTCAATCCCTCTTGAACCCTGAAGATCCGACTTACGCGAATCAGGCGATAGGTCTCGCAGGGGATAAGTTGACGATGAAGGAGATGAAGGAAGGTTTTAAGAGAGTCAACGGAGGGAAGGAATTTCAGCAGGGTTATTGGATTTTGGCAAAGATGGTCACTTGGTTCCTGGGTGATGTCCGTGGGTTCTGTTTATCTACCTTTTCTTCTCGCAATTCTTTGGAGGGCTTGCTCACCAGATTGCGTTGTACTGATTGGACTGATGAAGGTGTTCAGGCGCAATGTTTCAGTGGTTCGTGACCGACGGATTCGAGGTCGATCTCAAGAAGGTCAGGAAGCTACGACCGGAGATGAAGACGTTCGAAGATTGGTTGAGAACGGAATCGTCTTTCGCAGCCTGAGCTTTAAAAGGTCGGTTCTCTTGTGCATCAGAAAGATAATCAAGCGACCTTGACTGTACTTGTGTACTTGTATCGTTATAGACCCGCTTGGACCCGCAGCAGTCGCTATAAATGATGCACATACTTCCTCCAACTAAACAGCCAAGATCACATTCACGAACACCGACGAGTCCCTTCCAATCCCCCTTGAGGATGGTCGACACGAATCGGACACCATTGGTCGATGCACAACATCCCCAAAATGAGTCGGTGCATGATAAGCTTCCTTCCGAAAGGGTGGAAAGGGTGAACGATGCCCCAAGAGGAGTTGAGTTGGTTCGGCGAGGGTGATCACCATCGTCTTCTTGCCGTCAACGTTGGATCGAATAGCGAACAGGTAGACAGCGGTTGACTGGTCGTGACCATGAACTTTCCGGTGGATGCCCAATCAATCGTCAATAGGTCGATGATCGCCGAGAGAGCTTCACCTGGCAGAAAGACGAGCGAGAGTCTTTCGACTCCTGCCACGCCTAGAGCTCCCTTCACGCAGAAAGGGGTCTTTACTTGGCTGAGCGAGTGGTTTGAGACGACCGCTATGAGCTGGGATGTCGAACTTGATGCTGACTTGATGAGCGAAGGTAGCGAAGAAGACAAACGGCGGAGACTCAATGTAACTCTCCATCTTCCAGCCAAGCTTATCAACGGATTTTTTCACAGTCAGAAAGCAGAGAAAGGATACCATCGTAATCATCGCAACATTTCTCCCGTCCGAACATTTCCTCCAAAGGTCATCAAGACCGCTCCCTCGTCTCTTAAATCTCTACCAAGAACTATATTCCCGGCCGATTGACCGCCCAGATCACCGTTCGCCACCATCACCACCCTCAACCTCTTCCAACTTCGACCAAGGTCCTCTCCCATCCTCACCGACAGTCTTGTAGAGTACCGCCCGACTCGCCGAGTATAGGTACACCGCCACCTCGATCGCGACGATGATGAGGAACCTAAAACACCGGGGACGGGAGAAATGAAAGGAAACCAGAAGAATCAGCACGGTCCCAAATCATTACAACTCATATCCGTTGAGGGGACATGATGGAAGAGGTTGAGGTAGAGAAAGAGGAAGAGAAAGAGGAAGAGGAAGAGGAAGAGGAAGAGGATGACATACAGATATGGTATCGAGTTTGGGGTGAAGGTACCGGTACTTTGCATTGTATTCCATTCGCCGAACCCGAGCCAGGCTTCCCTAAATCCCCAAAGAAACAGTGTTTCAGCTGGAGGGATCTTCACGTGCTAGGGAGGGGTTTGATTGAGACATACGTGATGAGGAGACCCATAAGTGTGATCCCGGCGACGATATGGATCCATCGTATCGAGGATTTGCCGAGGAATTGGTGTAAAGAATCGGTCTGGGGTTTTGCCGACTTTTTCGAAGCGAAGAATCCGCTGTGAAACAGAAACATCGAACTTGAACTGATGTTCTACTCTCCAAACCGAGTGGTGGGGGAAGGAGATAGATACCTTAAGCTTTGAAGGACGACGACGATGAAGAGTCCTAAACCGAGATCATGATGGAGATCCTTCTGCGGTCCGGTGAATTGGTATCCGACTCCTTGAGAGATCACAGCGGCTGAGGCGGGATCGGAGTTTCAGCTTCGGACGTGACCTCTTACCTCTTCTCGTTAGACGTGATCTGGTTGACTCACCTGTACCGAGGGCGAAGACGAGAGTGATGAGGAGGACTGTCGCGATGTTCAAAGCACGATGATAGACGAACCAACGTCTATCCAATGGGATCAGTTTCAACCATCTTGGCTTTTTCGTGAGGGAACGGAGAAGCCTCGGACGTACGGATTCTGGTTGTGTTTCATGTAACGAGCGCAAAGGATGGCTGCGGGTGCTGTCCCGAGAACAGCTATACACGCAAACACAGCTAGAACGCAGTGAGAAGCGATTACGACTTGTTGAGACTGGTCAAGCTTACCGTGGATGACGATGAGTCGGTCATGGGTGTTGAAAGTGATCGCCATAATGGAATAGACTTTGATCCAAGGGGTGGTGGTGGGAGCGGGTGGAGGTCTCGAAAGCCGAGGAGAGTTATCAGGACTGGGCAATGGGAGGACCCAAGGATGACGGGAAGACGGCAAAGTGAGAGAACGGTGGAATCTAGGGAAACACCCTGCTCTGAGCCCCGAAAAAGCTGTTCGTCAAAAGACAAAGACATTTCTTCGGCAGAGAACAGTTGAGGCATAATCCGAAAACGCCTCGAATCCGAATCAGGTCCCAAGAGAAGCTTATTCCACGTGTTGTTGGATGTGTGACGACCCGAACAAGCAAATCCATCAGTAAATGGCTCACCCTCCACCAAATGGCTCCCAAATGGCTCATGTTTCTTGAAGCGTCGTCACGGTCGAACGGGGTTTAGCATGAGATATTCGAAATGAAGGGTTCTGCTTTCACCGTTCGTTCTTTCGGCCCATTCTATCTCATTGCATACCTTGACCGGTCACCATGGCTATCATCGAGAGGATGAGTGAGTGCGTTGGGACCGTGTCAAAAATGCTTTCCCAGAAGCTGATGGCTTTACGTGTCGCAGCGATGACCATGTCCGGGTCGACTGACGGGTCGAGCAACGTTACTTCCGTCATGATGGGCCCTTTCTCAACCGAGTCAGTAGTCTCAAACCACCGTGCTCTTCCTGACACTCCACCCGATCTGGAAATCATGCTTACCCCAAGACCCCCCCATTAGAGTCGGCACTTCCATCCTCTGGTTTCCCAATTGGACCCCAACCACCGCCCCAGCGACCTTCGGAGCCTGTGTCGGTCTCTTCTTCCTAGCCATCTTTTCACGTTACCTCGAAGCATTCCGTTTGGCCTGTTCCCCTCCTCTCGCTCTCAACACCGACTACGACGACCAAGACCACGACGACCTCCATCGACATAATCACTACTACGATCGATTCCGTTTCCGCTTCGGACCGGAATGTATCTGTTCAGGACTTTACATGCTCTCAAGCGCGGTTGGGTACTTGCTCATGCTCGCTGTCATGCAATACAGCGTCTGGTTCTTCATCGCCATCATCATCGGTCTCGGTGCTGGGGAGATGGGTTTCGGGAGGTACTGTAGGATCCCCAGGGAGAGGGAAAGTATGTTCAAGCGAGGAAGGGCGATTCAAGCGATTGGGAGCGAGAGTATCACGGCTGAAGATGGTGGTGGTGGTGGTGGTGGTGGTGGTGGTGGTGGTGGTGGTGGTGATCTGTTGAGGTGTACGAGTAGTGACGAGATTGGGGAGGTCAAACTTTAGAGTCCCGGCTCTTTCGTCATTTGAGAGATCGTTCCCTCTCTTCGTCCTTTGGATTTTCGCTTCCCTATGGATAGACCCTTCTACACATACACATTCTTGATGGATTTTTTTATCGAGCAAATTTTGCAAATAAAAGAACGCTATGACATGCATCCGATTTTGTCGTGCAGCGCAAGACGGACGTGATAATGAAAAGAAAGGAGACGATATCGTCGAGTCTTCTCTGGGGTACCAAGATCTGGGACCTCTTCTTTGTTGGCACGTAATCGGCTGATCGGTTCCCAACCCTATTCCACATGCTTCGAACATCCGATATCGTCACAATACAACTCGTCGTCCTCTCCCCTTCAACAAGAAATAGCATCGGTGCAAAAAACTTGGGGATAATGAAGAAGGGAGCGTTTTTCGTCAATACGAGTCGAGGTGGGTTGGTGGATACGGTTGCTTTGGTCGATATCTTGAAGCGAAAAGCTATCCGGGTGAGTCTCTACATCACTCTCCCACCTCGGCGACGAACGAAATCGTTGCTGACGTATGGTTTAGAAACTCACGAGCCGAAACACCGTTCCGCTTTGGGCGCGGCGTTAGATGTTTTCGAGGAAGAACCACTCCTTGATGGAAACCCTTTCGAGGGCCTCGATAATGTCGTGTGCGTATAAGCCTTTCACACCTCTTCCTCCTGTATGACGAGCGGCGATAAAAGAATGGAGCTTGATGTCGGTTTCCAGGCTTACTCCTCACATGGCGCATTCCGAGGACGAGACGATCAAATGTTGGTATGAGCAGACGGTGGATACGTGAGCTGGTTGGAGGATGGGGGGAAGAGGGCGAAGGAGATGGGAAGGGAGTTGATGGAGCCGAAATAGGCGTAGAAGGGGAAATCTGGTGAATATTATGCCATTGTGGATTGGGTATCCGCTTGAATTGCGGAGCGACACTTAGGGGTTGGTGGTTCAGTGGGTTGACTGGGTTTGGGGATTGGGGGGTACGAGTGGATAAGGGTGGTGAAGAACTGCATTGATGGAGGTTGTGCGAGCTTTGCCTTGAAACTTCCGGTGAGAGTTGGGTCCTCACAGGGCTGGTCGACGGGGATACAGAGTTGTGGTTCGGGCGAAAAGGTTGGAGTGGGAGGTGTAACGATCCTTGGACGTGGGCTGGCGAAAGGAGACGCAATTCTAGTATTTCGGTGGTATCGCTTGAAAGACAAGAGAATGTCACTTAGCTCGTTGATGAGAGGCCAAGGACAGACCGACTCTGCGACATCAGGTACTACAGGAGACTACTTACACCACCCGCTTACACCAACCCCTCATCTCCCCAGATATACCTCAACCCCAAAGAACCTCCTGACGAACCAGCTTTCAGCACTCACTACCAACGGTCCACCTCTCCAGAACGGTAAAACATCCCCTTTCCCAGGTAACCTACTCCTCCGTCGCTTCACAACCTCCTCAGCCCAACCTCCTTTTTGAAACCTTTCGACATCCTCTCGATCCACCAAACCGGTTCTGACAGCTGCCAATGTCCAAAGTGCCCCTACCTGGGATTTGTTTAGTACGGTTCGTTGAGAGGTAGGGATAAGATCCATAAGTTGAGATTGGGTGAAGCCGCTCTGTCCCGCCGGAAGGGGGACGTTCTCCAATTGGGTACGGAAGGATGAGCTTGGGATCGAGGTGAAATCTATTGAGTGAAGGTAAGGAAATGGGGAATAGAGGATTCGAGGCGAGGATGGAGAGGGGGAGGTTCATCCCGAGTTTCAGGGAAGCGGTCAGGGCGGAATGGATGGTTAGGAGAGGACGAGGACCGGGAGTGGCGAAGAAGAGGAGGTGACGTTGGAAGGGAGTTAGGTTCGCCATGGCGCAGAGTGCGTCGGGATTCGCTAAGAACTGGCTTGAGAGAGTCATTCCGAGATGAATAGTATTACTTGACTTTCCGATTGAAACCTGATGAAACCGATGACGCAATCTACCCGGATGATTTAATTCACTGGGGATAACTTAACCTTTTTCAGCTACGGCTCTTTTCGAGATATGCTTTTCACCGTGCCAAACTTTGACCTCTGCAGCGCAAATACCCTCTGACCAAGTTCGACACATCAACTCCAAACGCGTGGTAACTCGTCGTCAGTATGCGGGAATTCAAAGCTACTCGCAACGCAATGCATCACTTTCGAACGGGGTTTTGTACTTTAATATATTTTTTGTGGATTTTCTGGGGTTTACTACTCACTAAGCCAAGAGGATAGACCGAAATAAATAATCATAAAGCTTGAAGCGGGTGAAGGAAAGGAAGGGGTGGGCAAAAACTCGCTGTTCCGTATTGGAAGCGGTTTGAAACTTCCTCGCTTGTCCACCCCCTGTGCGGATATACCGGGGCGCTGCGACCTTGAAATTCGATCAACCTCATCGTGTGATATTTGGGTCGAGTTGGGTCTTATCATCGCAGAAGCAGATGATCACGCGGCGGCAGCGGCGGTCTCATTGAATTCGAAGCGTGGACCGTAGCGAAGCCGCCTCGACCGCGCCTGTCCATCTCATCTGGTCCGCCAAAGCCACTTCGACCATGTCCACCCATACCTCGTCGTCTACCAGATCCGCCGGGACCACCAAACCCTCCAAAACCCCTTTCGCAACCATCCTTCCCGCGAGATCCACCGAACTTGCCGCTCATGCGACGGTGATGATGATGAGGAGGAGCAGGATTTCCGCCCTCGGATGACGAGGTATCCTTATCGCTTGTCGGCAGCGGCGGTGGAGGAGGTGGCATCTGCCAAGCATCCCTGGACGATGGAACCCATGTCGACCGAAGGCGGTGGGTGTTGGGTTATCGAACTTGTTGTGATGAAGAATTCGCATGTGGTGGGTAGCCCGATATACCATGGTGACCACGAGAGGGTAGGCCGAACATCTCGTGATCGACATGCGGCGGACCACACATCTTACGCCTTCCGTGCTCCCAATGCATGCCATCCTTGGCTCCCCTGCACTCCCACCTCCATGACCGCGCGGGCCGCCGCCAAACTTGAAACTTCCCAGTCCTTCGGGCGGCGAAGAATCGCGGAACCTCCGGTTGTGATCAGCGTGCGGACCGCCGCCGTGTTGGTGCTTAAAACCGTGAAGGTGATCATGACCATGATGTCCTTGCTCTAGAGCTACGAAGCCTTGATGACCGTGGAGAATCTATGATGATCGTGACGACCATGGTGACCGTGATGACCATGATGACCGCGGAAATGGGTATGGATCGTCTGCTGAATTTCATCCGGGTGATCGACCTCATCGAAACCTGAAATGTCGTCCGGGTCGGTGTCGGAATCGGGATCGGACAAATGGGTCTCCTCCAATCGTGAACTACAACCAATACGTCAAAATACGCCTTATCAAAGGTGAAAGAGGAAGGTAAGGGGTACGTACCGATCATCGCCGGAGTCTCCTCTCTCTCCCTCATATCCCCAAGTTCAGATCCTTTCTCCTGGTCGAGGAGAGCGACGCTTTTCTGCACTCTCTGACCTGCTCTTCTCGCGATGGACGGCTTCGAAGCCGTCGACTTGGTCCTCGATGGCGGTTTCCTCTGGAAGCTTCGAGGGAGCCTTAAGATGGTGAGTATCCGTCATCTTGAAAATATCTGATGCGGTGGCGGTAAAAGAAAGATGAAGGAGATGTCGCCAAATATTTTAGCCTTGATATACGTGTCTAGAAAGCTTGCGCAATCCGCAGTCACACGAACTGCGAAAGGTCAGGTCGCCTCGAGAGAGAGAAAAGCGGGGGGTTCCTCGCTTGTGCTCGGTGAGATCCACGCAGCGGTCTTTATCGCAAGTTAAAGGAGCCAATCTTTTGATCCCGTGATCGACGCCAATGACGGTATGACGGGTGCCTTGAGCCATGATTTCGGGATCACGTTTCGCTTTTGGAATTGCACGTGAGGACTTTGATCCTCATAAAAAAAAGCTCAGTGGGAGACTCGCTAGGCATGAGAGCGAGTTGCCAATCCTCAATCTCGGCCGATACAAAAGCTACGACGGAACATGATTTGTAAAGAAAGTGGCATATCACCCCTTCTCTCAAACTACCTAATCTTCCCCCACTGTCCCTTATCTCTCCCTTCCAACAACTCCAAATGCCTTCCTTTCCTATTCTGACTCAAAGTCCCCGGTGCAACCTCCTTCAACCGATGACTACTCTCCTTCTTCCTCTTCAATTGGTCCACCCCTCTCTTCTCCATCCGCATGTTCTTCGGTAAACCTACCCCCCATTTGTCGTAGGTCCGATGTAACAGGTCTGTGAAACCTTCCCCTTCAACTTGGGCTTGGGGATTTGGATTTGGAGTGATGAGGTGATCGAGTCTCGTTGCCGATGCGTCTAGAGCGAAACGGAGGAGCATACGTCGGGTTGAGGCGTCGATCACTGCTGGGGAGATTGGTGGTGGGAGACGTATAAGCGAGGTGAGGAGGTGGGCGAATTGCTGTGGGTTCCTGGCTGCCAGGAGTAAGCTCGCAAGGATTTGACCCGAAAGCGGTGGGCATGAGGAAGGAGGGGCGATGAAGTCAATGACGGCGAGGAGGGAGAGGAATCGCCTCTCGTGGTAGAATGCGTTACGGAGACGGATGATAGTACCGCCTATGATATGGGACTTGATGAGGTTTGACTTTCGAGGCTGACCGAGAAGAAGTTGGAAGAGGTTGAACGTATCGTCGAGCTTCGGTACGCCGCGTAAGGATTCCGTGAGGTTGGGAGAGGGAGAGCGGATGCTTCGTAGTAAGGAATCTCGAAGGAGGAGCTGAAGAATGTATTCTTCTCTCTCAGTCGGGTAGACCGCTTCATCTTCACCAGGCTCTTCCATCGACTTCTCCCACCTCCGCATCAGTCCTCGATCCGTCATGAGCTCCGCCCTAAGATCCTTGATCATCCTATCTCTCCTGGACATCCAATATCGTACTTCACGTTCCAGATCCGGACCCTCCGATATCATCTCCTCTCCCTCCTCCTCCAACATATCCTTTAACCGTATAGCCTCTTCCAGACAAGCCATCGTCATCTCACTCAACGTCAAGCGGAGATGCTTGACATGTCCAGGATCATCCTCCTCAGTCACCATAGGTAATTCCATCCACCGTTCGAAACCGTCTTCAGCTCCTTCTTGAGGTCGGAGCCCCCGGATAAGAGCTTCCACCCGACTCCCCAATCTTCGTCTCTTCGCCCAGACTTTTAGAGCCCTCTCGACGAAATTCACAGCTCTCCGAGCACCATCTCGACGTGCTTGACGGATCGCGACTTGGTACGGTAAAGGCGAGTCGAGGTGAAAAATCGAATCAAGGGTAAAATACTGCAAGAGAAGGTGGAGCTGTCGGGCGGTAGGTGCGATGCCAAGGGAAGAGAGGAATTCGACGACTTTGGGTATGGTGAGCTCGGCCCAAGGATCGGTCGAGGTGTCCGGAATGGGAGGAGATGGGGATTTGATGAGGCTAAGTAGGATGGGATCAAGATCTTGTGTCCTGAGGCTACGGGCAATCCACCCTCCTCCCGGACCCGCAGAGCGAGACTCAACACTTCCTAATCCGCCAGCATTTCGGAGTTTGTCGAGTGACCGAAAATACTCCGCCCACAGAGCTTGAAAGTGTTTATGGAAGGGTTTGAATTCCGCCCAGTTTCGGACAGGATCGAGGTGTTTCAATAAAGTATGGAGCTCTGAGGCGCGAGCGTAGAGCGTGGGGATGGAGGTGGGGGATGGTGGACGGGAGGTGAGATACCGATCGACAAGGGGTGTGAGGTGAGGGTAGTTGTCTGATCGCTTAAGGGATAGGAGCTTGTTGTATGATGCATCGGGAGAACGGGCCGTTGAGGTGGAGCTTTCGACATGGTCGTTCGCCTATGAATGGGTTATGGAGATCAGGGATCTCAGTTATACGGAGCCTACCTTCAACCAGTTACCAGTCTCCTGCGCCGAGTCGATCTCTGCCTGCGCAGCTTCTGTCTTCGATGGCCAGACCGGACGCTTGGAGACTCGCTGAATGATATTATGATTAGGGTACAAGCGCTACTGATCAGCTCAGCCGTCGCACCTGATGCGTACCTTGAAGAACTCGGTATGTGCCGCATATCTCTCTTCTCGTGTGGGAGGAACGACATTCTCCCGACTGGACTTCGATGAACCAACGGGGAAGGAGATGTCGTCCTCTTCGTCGTCTTCCACTTCCTTCAACGCGAGGCGGGATCGGTTCCTGACGGCAACGGAAGGGGAAGCGGCGATGACAAGGCTGAGGAAGAGGGCTTGTCGGGCGATGTTGGATTGTTGAAGGAGGCATGGTGAGAGCATCAACCTCTTCCTGAAGATTTGAGCCTTCTGAGACTTTCCCGACAAACAGATGGTATATGAAATGAGAGGGTATGGCAAACTGACAAACGGAACAAGGTGTAAAGTTTGCCACGTGGTTTACAACTGAACGAAGTGTTTGGACATTCCTGCTGAACTTCACACCTTGGTCTTTTCCATACCCTGTGTCCCATCTTGTCACGCGAGCCCCTCCTAAGCCTTTTTTTTTGGAGATGAGTGCCCCTTCATCATGCCCAAACGGACAGATCGATCTGCAGAACCAGTACCTCCCGCTTCTCTCGTACCTGTGCCCCTCCCACCCACTTTCTCGGAACATCTCGCTTCATCAGCACCTATACCGCCCAAAAAAAAGAAGCGGAAGCGGCACGATGATACCTCCTCCCTCTCACATTCCTTCGCACCACCATCCACAGACTTACCAACGACAGACATGTCCGACTTCACTCAGCATATCACAGCGCCGGAGCGATACTTACCCCTCTCAATGCCGGAGGGGTACTTCAGCGATACCTTCACTCCTTCGGGGTCAATCCAGCCATCTTCGTTCCCAATACGACGTTCCACACAGTCTTTTCGCCGACTCCTCCCATACGGAAACGACAGCCCAACCAGCTGGATAAATTTCAACCCCCCCTCAATTCGCTCTTCCATTGTGCGATAACCTTCCCAGAGGAGTGCGATATACCTCCGTACAGCTCGACAGGTCCAGGAGATCCCTCGAAAACCATCTCGAAACGGCATGCCACCTTCGAGATCGTCAAGCTCCTCCTTACATCGGGTAAAATCGACGAGGACCTCAACCTTACCAACCCGGTCGAGCGAGAGAAAACCCACGACCATTAAACTGCAAAAGATGGTAAAAGTTTAAAGAAAAGCTTCCTCCTCCGCTCACCTGGCGAGCAGCTTGACGATGCGACCTTCAACGAGAGGTGGCGGTCATTCAAAGCTGGGATGAAGGAACGGTTACCTCCTCCCAGTCCTGCTGGACCAGGTGGGGCGACCGGTACAGCTGTTTATCCACATATCACGATGCCTAGGTTCTGGTCGACTTGTTCACCTCTCTCGCCGGAAGAGCTATGGCCAACGCTAATCCAACTTCGATTGGATCCGCCTCATGAAGGATGGGATAAGGATTGTCGAACGATATGCCTTCTCACCAGTCGACCACTCGCGATCTTCGAGATGAGCGGTGACAGGGAGATGGATATGAGCCAGTACGAAATCGGGATGGAGAAGGTGACGGTGAAAGCGAGGGTGTCATTGATCAAGGGGAGGAAGATGACGACATGGGACGTCGGGAAGCTAGAGGAGGCGATCGAGTTCTCGGAGCGAGCCATGCGAGCACAGCTACACAAGGATATTCGAGCGGTCATCGGTTCTAGTCATTGGGCGATCGTGCCGATGCAGCGGGGCTACGATTTCTCGATGATCTCGAAGGGTGTCAAAGTCCAACGCAGGGATATCGATTGGGGGGAAGTAGCGGCCGCTTCTGGACCGCTCACCACTCCATTCGATCTAGACCGGTTGCCGGAGCAGATTGTCGATGCTATCACTTCTGTCAGATCCGAATGGTCCCGCCTACACTACATCACCTCCATTCGCCCCGACTTGACTCCATCTTCCCAACACATTGACAAGCAAGGACATGCATTCCTCTCCGCCGTCACACCTCGGAATACTTTAATGGTCACCGACGATTCGGTCCAGACCTTGGGAGATAAGGTGGGTTTTGGAAGTATCTCTATCCGGCTGATGAGGTAGACCATCGCGGATGTTGCGGAAGCTTTGATTGGTGCTGCATACCTCTCGGCTGAATCGGATATCAATGGAGCGATCTTTGCGATGCATGAACTCGGTATACCAATCATTGAGCTTCCCGCTTGGCCGAGTCCGTTGACTGCTTCTTCTTTGATACTCAAAAAGGAGAAGGAAAAAGAGATGGAAGGATGGATGAGGGTGTTCAAGCCGGCTTCGGCGGTCCTGCTTGGATACGAATTCACTGATCCTCAGATAGGACGAGATATCTTGGTCCGTCCAGTTTTTGGCCACCTATGTTGCAGTAGAGCTGAGAAGGGTCAGAGCATGTCGGAAGACGAGGGGAGACGATATCGATACGGGATGTACAAATTCCTCGGCGACGCTTTGCTCGATTACTGTAAGCTTCTGCTCTACCGGTGATATGGTTTGATTGTGGAGCTGATAGAGGGACTAGTCGTGATCGAGGATTTGTTTCATCGGTACGCCGAGGCCGGACCGGCCCAATTGACCTATATGCACGTGAGCGTTTCTTACCCGTGACCTCCTCCAATCTGCTTAGCTCTTGCTAATGATTGGTGACAGCATTCAAGGTGTGGTGATGTACGTCTTTCCTTTTCCTTTCGCTTCTGAGTGAGTCAAACCAATGTTGATCGAGACTTGGCGTTCGGTCTTCCCTCGCGGCGTACTGCGTCACCTCGGGATTAGCCGACAAGATTCAAGATATACCGCTCGATGCACCACCTCGACTCAAGAAGTACAAGCGAGAGATCTTGTCCGCTCATCGAACCGCGGGGAACGAAGTGGAGGACGGGATCACAATTTTGGGCGGAGGTAGTTCCACACGAAGTACGAAATCTCCCACCCCCGTTTGAGATGAGAATACTCTCTGAGCAGTGCTTGTGTGGTTTTGGGAGCCTTTGGTACTTGAGCTGATAGGTCGATCGATTGTTTTCTAAGTACATCGGAACGATCCCCGAAGCGATCCTTGGAGCAATCCTACTTGATACCTCCTTCTCCCTCTCCATAACTCGTCAATCCTATGAAACCCATATCGCACCTTTCCTCGACCGATGTTGCGTCGGTCCGACAGAGCAGAATCAGCATCCGAAAGTGAAGTTCATCGAGATGATGTATACGAGACCTTGTGGGCGATGGTCGATCGAGAGGAGTGAGCGTATACACGGTCATGTCCAGGCGAGAGGTAAGTATACTCATCCGACTGAAGCGTGGTTGATGGAGTAGTCCTGATTCATGAGCTGGAAATTTCGAAAGGCGAAGGGGAGAGTCAGGGGATAGCGGTGAGACGGGCTTGTGCTGGGGCTCTGGAAGTGATCGGAGAAGTAGATGGGTTGAAAGGGTGGTGTGATTGTCCAGGAACACGGAAGAGGAGAAGGGGTTGACCGGTTGGCTAGCAGAGTTTACGAGAGATGGGGCAAGAGGGCATTGTAATTGTAAGGGCTTAGATGAACAGAATTGTTTATCGTTAGGATCAATCCTTTGCGAAGCTTTCGTATAGCCTTGTCACTGCCATGCATACGATTTATCCCGGTAATTCCGCGAACCACGCTCGAGGTGTTGGAGGAGGTGAGGGCGGTAACGGTATCCCCCTGGCAACTTCCACGTCTACCAGCTCCTTTCCTCCTCCAAGCGCTTCCCGCAAAGGTGATGTATACTGCATACGTCGCTGGGAAGAGATTTGAGAAGGTCGACGTCCAGCTGCGTTTTGCCTGAGAGGTCGGATCTGGGGATGTGACATGATTCTCGTGTCTGACAGTACTGCATCCACTTTCAGCTTTCGATACTTTCGAGTCGTTCATGCAAGACAAAGAGGAAGTAGATAGGCGAAAGCGACGTACCCTGCTCCATCTCATCTTTCATCTTCCGCTCCATCTCAAACCCATCACTTCGCGAGAGCAAAGGCAGCACCTCGGCTTGAAATCCAGACACCGCTGCTCCACATCAGTACCGTCCTCCCGATATCCGGGTTGAATAAGACGACCCACCTTCAAACTCGATAGCCCCGACCATCGTCGCGACTTGCTGAAACTCCGCCATCGATGAATCCGCTTTGGCAGGAGACCATACTCCGGCAAGTTGGGAGAGAGCTATCGAAGATGAGGTGAAGAGTCGATGGAGGAGGCGGATCTGGAGGAATTGAGGTTGGTTGAGGATTCGGGGTTTGAGCATAGATCGAATGGGAAGGTATGGGAATGGCGAAGAGGATAGGGTTGGAGAAGGGGAGAGGACGAGGTTGAGTTCGAGGATTAAGAGGAGGACGAAGAGGAGGTGCCTCCACTGTCATTGAGTCGAAAGCATTGAGTTTTCGTCTAAATCAGAAAAGGAGGAACTCGCATATGCACCCTCTTTTGCTCGTCCCAACACTGCTCCTTCATCCTCAATCAGGGTAGGGGTGTGGGGATGAGGAGCGACGAACAAGATAAGACAAGCATGAAACCTCCTGAGACGATGTAGAACCCGGCACTCTGCATTACTCCGATATGCATGAGTTCTCGGACTGTGGCCCCTTTCCACTGGACGATGTCGAGGCCGAAGCTGCCAGAATCAGTGAGCGGGACGTCTGGCTGTAGGTAACAAAGAAAGCCGGGACAGAGGGAAGGTGAACGTTGAACATGGAAGTGGAAGGGAAAGGCGAGGAGGACGTACCGATCGTACGCATATCGTTTCACCGGATCAGAGAGGGTCTCATAAGCTCTTCTCAGGACGATGAAGGCATCTTCGTTGCTTGATCCTGCTCGATCAGGGTGATGTGTTCGTGATCTATGTAAACTTCAGGTCAAACAAGGTATCCGATATGAGGGTGGGGAGGAGGAGGAGCTCACAAGCCTCGGAAAGCCTTTCGAAGTGCATCATCATCCGCCGATCTCTCCACTCCAAGTAGCTCATACCAGTCCTGCCCTTCATCATCAGTATCTCCAATCAGAGCGTATCCCAGGTATCCCAGGACGAGGAGGGTGAAAACGAGTCGGTAGTGACTGGCGTAGGTTGGTGATCCTTTCGGTGAAGGTGGGAAGATCTGCGGTAGAGAAGAGGTGAGGTAAGGGAGAAGGATGTGAGTGAGCTGAGATGGGAGGAGTGACCATAGAAATGGGGTGAGAAGGGACATGAAGTTGGAGCTATAGCATCGCGCTTGTTCAAAGAAAAGAGTAAGTAGTCGTGAGAATGATTACTAGGTTTACGACGATGGGGATGATTCACGAAAGTGGCGGTCGGGTGAAAGTGGCACTGGTCGCGTTGATCTTCTCTGAACTGATTGAATGGTCTCCGAATGTTCACTTCAGTCATTTCGAGGACACTCCTCCTAGAGAGGAGGTCAAATGCTGGAGGGATATTTCTTCAGTCGAATCAATGAGCTCAATGCTGTGCTGCAGCCTTCTCGCGGTTCGACCAGTCATCCCATTCAGTCGATTTGGACTTCGACTGGCCCAGTCAATCCCGACGTGAGAGAGCGGAAAGTTATACCAAGATGACCCGTTGTTGTCTTCCATCTCGTCTCCCCTCGCCTCTGAACACATCACATAGCATCGATATTATCATCATCGAAGCACAAATAAACCTACATCTCCGTGGGCTCCGACATCGGAAGAGCTATGACGAACTACGTCGAGCTTTCGAAGAGCTTCGCCTCCCAGCATGGACGACGAGCAAGTATTACCGACCTGGTGGCGATGAGGAAGGAAGATGAGGCGAGAGAGTTGGAGGAGAATCAGGTTGGAGGTGGTGAGAAGGGCACGCAGGGTGAAGTGGACGTCAAGGAGAGGAGACGAAAGCGCGGGTCGCTGAGTCGGTGAGTAACGCCACTACCTGCTATCCTACGCGTATGATATGATGTTGAATGACTCTGTAGTCCTCCTCTATCACGCCACCCACGACCAAGCGGTCGTGTAGTCTCGGCGGAGTCTAAGACGACCGTTTCCCGAAACAAAGCGAGTCCATCGAAGAAGAGGGCTACGGGGGATATCAAGGGGAAGGGTCGGAAAAAGGACGTGAAGGAGGTCTGGGGCTTCTTACGATACGTAGAAGCAACCGATTATCCGCCAAGTGAGTATCTCCCTATCTCCCACATCGAAGTTCCCATCTGATCCGAGCTAGCTCTCATCCCCGACCATACTGCGCCTACCGGGACCTGGACCATCGATTTGGCATCTGTCGCTAGCGAGTCAAAGAAGGCTGATCCGGCGCTGGAGCTCAATGCAAAAATCATTCCTGTCAAAGATCGTGTTCAATCCCTCAGCCGCATCCAGAAAAGCTATCTCATCCTTCGAAGGCTCGATCTTCAGACTCCCGGTGAGAAGTTTGAGATCTTACATGCAAACGTGAGTAGTCCCGTGGCCTGTGCTCCATAGGAAAAGGCTGAAAAATCGTTCTCAGCGAGAGGTCGTAGCTTCTTACGCGACTTTTTCGGAATGGGATCGATATGTTCGCCTTCAAGAAGAGAGGAATCATCTAGCTCGTCGTGCTGAGAAGAACCGGGTCGATACGCGTTAATTAACACTAAACACCACGTGTCTGCCCTCAGTTTGCTTGGCTGTTGCGACTCGAATATCACATGAAGTAATACAAGTATCCGTATCTTCTTGTCAAGACTTCAGGAGATGGTGAGTTTGCCGTTTATCCCAATTAGGATATGGCATCGTCTTTTAATAGGGTTGTTCCCGAGATGTCGAACGATTACTTCTCTTGCTCGAACGTGCCAGTTGGCTGTCGACTCATATGAGATTGGTCAACCAGAACTCAGTGACGGGTGGGCTGAGGAACCGGTGGTGGATAAGTAAGTGGGGCATTATTGTTTGGGTGTAGATCTATTGGCGGGGAGGGGATGGAATTTATGCTTGATGCTGTTTTTCTTAGCCATCGAATTACTTTGTAAACTGTATGTAATATTAGGAGAAGATCATTAGGCATGTCTCTTAGTTTCCTGTCCAATGACGATTCTTGTATTGCACATGTTGGGGCCAGCGCGATTTGTCTTGACTCAACCGAAACGGTTCGGGAAGCAAAGCGGATCAGGTTACAGTGAGCTATTTCTTGAGCCACATTAACGGTATGAAAACGGTTTCGAGCATATCGCCCTTCGCAGATCTGATAATGCATATCAGTACGAAAACTACCCTGTCAACGGAAGCCATAACGGGTCTCGATCGGCAAGCCGCTTCACGAAATTCGCCACCCATTCACATCGTCCTTTAAACCGGCCCGGAACCTTGACAAGCATTCAAGTGTTGCCCTACTCTGCCTCTTCCCCCGGATGGTATCCGATAAGGGGTTCGTTTGTGGAACTAATGCCGCTCACCAATGATCGATCAGACACGGCAATGAGTGGTTCAACCGAGAAACCTTCCTTCTATTCCCCCATGGGAGCATTCAAGATTAGCCCTACCTCGATAAGATGGTCGTGGCTGCGTCAAGGGTGGGGTAGATCGGAGGACGTACGGCATAGTCCGGTCTACCGCTGGACCAAATTGTAAAATATCCTTCGTTCTTACGCGGCCATCTCCGCCCTTCACCGGCGATACCCGAATCCGCTTGACCGTTTACTCTTTCGCGTAGTAATTTGTGACTCTAATACCTCTCAAGCCCGTCATGATGATGAAAATCAAGACTCCTCAGATGTCGAATCCAAGGAAGCATCATCGGGTTCTCCCTGTACTCATGACAGTCGCTGCGGTCATCCTCGTCATCCTTCAGTCACATCTCGCACACACCCCAAGACCGACTCCTCTCACCCTAGGCCAGCTCAAAGGTCTCGCTCACTGTCATCTCAACTCCCTTCGACCAGCTGTTTATACTCCCGTATACCACCGGATCAACCCTCGAGCGCCGCAGCATAGACCCTTCGTCCTCCGTAATGCGACAGTTATCGATGGTGACGGCACTGTCCTCGGTCTTCGCGATATATTCATCGAAAAGGGAACTATCGCCAAAATCAAGGAGCCAGGTTTGCTCCCCGTCGGAATTGACGGCTACGACATTGATCTTGGTGGGAAATTCCTCACTCCGGGTATCATCGGTGAGTCCTCTCTTCCGCCGCATGCTAAAAGGGCAGATATGCATTCCCACCTCGGTGATTGGTCTTTACCCGAATACGAAGCGAGTCTAGACGCGAACGAGCTCTCCGAACCAGTCACACCACAAATGAGAGCTTTAGACGGGTTCAATCCATCCGACGAATCGCTTAGCCGGGTCGTAAGTCCCCTTCGTGACCAAATCGCGCTGATCACAAGCGTGCTGGAGGAGTCACCTCCGCTCTCATCCTTACCGGATCGGGAAACCTTATCTCAGGCCAAGGGATGGCGATCAAGCTGAGGCTGGAAGAAGGCCTCTCCGTGGAGGCCATGGATATCCAGCGGGAGGATCGGGGTAAACGACGAAGGTTTCTGAAGATGTCGGTCGGGGAAAACCCGAAAGGTGGAGCATACCCCAATACTCGACTCAGCGAAGCGGCGATCTTAAGGGAGTATTTCTCCAAAGCGAAGATATTTCGGGACGAGCAGGATTTTTGGTGCACCAAGATGGAGGGGAATTATCCTGAAGATACGGTCCTTCAACCGCTTGTCGACGTGTTCCGAGGGGATATGCAGGTTCACGTTCACGGGTATAAGACGGAAGATCTCGAGGTAGGTCCGGCGTGAACTCGACGAAGCTGATGGAAAGATGATCTTGAGGCTTTCGACGGAGTTCGGGTTCAATATCACAAGCTTACATCACGCAAGCGAGACGTATCGGATGATCCCGCAACTCGAGAAGTTCAAGCCTATGACTATAGCTCTCTTCGCTTCGGACGGTGCTTTCAAACCTGTAGGTCTTCCGACCTTCCAAGTTCAGGATGAATCCGCTGAAGTGAAGTACGTAGGAGAACATGCGAGTCTCGGTCAACAACGGTGCACTCATGCACGATGCGGGTTTCGACGTAGTCTACGTCTCCGACCATCCCGCTTTGAATGGACAATACCTCCTCCGCGAAGCTGCCGCGGCACACAACTTCGGCTTGCCTACCAAACCTGCACTCGCTTCACTGTTCTCGGTACCTGCTCGAACGATAGGGCTTGATGATCGGATAGGGTATCTGAGGGAAGGGTATGATGCGGATCTGGTGGTTTGGGATGATCATCCATTACAGCTTAGTGCAGCAGTCTTGCAGGTCTGGATCGATGGAGTTGATCAGGTCAAAGGGGGAGGGACTGAGAACAGCTCAATGGCTTGGCGCAATGCGAAGGTAAGGGATGCACCTGCTCAGCGTGGGATGTCGAAGACTACGCCATCGGAGTGTACCGAAGGAGCGACGGACTTCGTCATACATGGAGTCAATGGGAGACTGCACCCCTCCGGAGGGATTGATACCTCCGGCTCGGTCGTCATCCGCGATGGCCGTATCATCTGCGTCGGAGAATGCCTCGAAGAGCTGTATTCCTCGCCTCGTGAGTTCACGCTCAACCTGACCGAAGGCTTTCTCCTACCCGTAAGTCCAATTCACGTTCACGCTAACAAACAAGGGCCTCACGACCCTCACCCCATCTCACGGCCTGACCGAAATACTTACCGAACCACAGACCTCCGACGGCTTCGTCGACCCGTCAAACTACCTCCCAACTCACGCAAAGTACGGTCTGTCCCCTTCCGGGATACATGTCGAGAGAGCGAATATGCTCGGTATATCAACCATCATCACACCTCCTCGAGCGCGTGGTCCGGCGGTGTACTTTCGGAACGCCATTGGCGGTTTCATCAAAGGGGTAAGTATGGCTTTCCATACGGGTATCAGACACGGTGAGTTCCAAGCGTGGCTTGAATGTGTAAAGGGGTAAGCTGACGAGAGATGGAAGCCGCGGAAGGGGAGGTATTTGTGAAGGAAGACGTGGCGCTTCATGTTACCCTTGGCGATACGGCAAAAGATGAGGAGACGCCGACGGTGTCGAGGCAGGTCCAGGTTTTGAGAAGCTTGATCGCCGATCCGCCAAATGAAGATTGGAAGCAGGTCGCGGATGGGTCATTGATCCTCGCGGTACACGCTGAGAGCGCTGTGAGTAAAAACCAGGAGAATAGGCTGACGTCAGGACCAAATCGCTCAAATCATCTTGATCAAACGAGATTTCCCAATCGACGTGGTGATCATAGGCGGGACCGAAGCCCACCTCGTCGGCGAACAGCTCGCAGCTGAATCAATTCCCGTCATCCTCGCTCCTTGGCGATGTTCTGCTCTAACATGGGAACGAAGGCGTTGCCACCCAAACCTTCCTCTGGAAGATACCACATCCGTCCAGATCCTTATCTCGGCAGGAGTGAAAGTAGCCATCGCCCCTGGAGGTAAGCGTTCCGTTTCAAATCCAGCTGATAAAAGACGACCGCTTGGTTCGGGATATTTGGTGGGAAGCTGGCTGGGCTGCCAAGGACCCTTCCCAAGCACTCGGGATCGACTCGGATAACCTCGCACTGGATCTGGCCAGTAACAATATCAATGAGATCTTCCATCTTGATATCGATTATGAGACGAGTTGCTCGGTGTGGGAAGGGAGATCTTTTGATTATGGAGCGACGCCGGTGGTGGTGTTCAACCGGGGTAAAATTGAGAGGTGTTACCCGGGTTTTGAGTAGGCTCGGGTACAGCGAGAGCGAATGCGAAGATGTCACAACTGCGAAACAGAGTCTCATGGAGATGACAAGGTCTTCAAGGGAGATTATTCTGAACGACGCGAACTATTCAGGATCATCAGGATCATCAGCGAGGGTAATGACCAGAATACCGGCGAGGAACAGAACCTAACTTCAGCGTTACCGAGGAAAGCATAATACCCCTCGTATCCATATCATCTTATTCCCCCCAAGTTGGCATACAAACACCTCTCATACTAATTGAAAGCCTCAAACCAAGGATCCGGAGCAGTAGCGATCAACTGAGTCCCACAAATTGCCTAATTCCTTTGTCAGTCGTCCCTTCTTGGCTTCTCTTGCGCTTCTCACTCACCGCAAGTCCAACCTCCGGATCGATCCAATATTGAGTCTTGGCCATTCCAGACCAAAACCCACTCCCTTTCTTCCTACCGTCTACCGAATTGACATGTCGTATTGCGAGTGCTACAGAGTGATTGATGTTTTCGTTCGTTGGGGGTGGGTCTAGGTATCCTGCTCGAGCGGTGAAGGTGACGAGGTTTGAAGGGTTTGATAACGAGGGTTTGAACATCTCTTCGTATGATTTCGAGGAGACGATCGCTTTGGATTTAGGATTCGAATTCGGGTTCGATTTTCGCGGGGGAGGTGGAGTAACGTGGATCGCATTGAAGGATCGCACGTAGGAAAGCGAGGTAATCCCTCAAAGTCCCGAATAAACCTTCTCCACCTAACAAAAGCTCCGTCGCGATATTCTCCTCCTCGTCCGGTCGACCCAAAGCGAATCCATTGAGAAGTTTCAACCCTCCCCCGGGTTCGCGCATACATAGCCCCATCTTCCGTCTCTTCAACTCTGGGGTGGGGAAGAACGAACAGTCAGGCATCCCTCCTTCGACCCTCTCGAATATGTTTTCCCGGAAATACTGATCCAGTCGAAGACCTGATACGCGCTCGACGAGTTTCCCGACCCAGATGAGGGAGATCGAATAAGTCCAAGAAGTACCAGGTTCGAAGATGAGTGGGTGAGAAACCGTCTCAAGCGTGGCTTTTTGGTTGAATATCCCAACTTTCGGGTTCCGGGCTAACCAACCATCAAGTAAAGAAGGGGTGTGAGGGTAGACGAGTCCTTTTCATTTCAGCGTGGTTGAGCTCGTGGGAAGACTTCACCTGCAGAATGAGTGAGGAGATGACGAAGGGTGATTTTGTTTTTGGGAGGGACGAGGATGGGTTCTCCGTCCCCTTCGTATCCGGTTAAGAGGGGTAGTTTCCCGAGCTCGGGGAGATGTTTCTCGATGTCTGAGGTGGAGTCGTAGGAAATCAAACCCCGGTCGACTAGTTGCATCGCCGCGACCTAACTGTCAGCTGATAATGTTTAGGTGTACTTACGGAGGTGACAAGCTTCGTCATGCTAAACAGCTCCACCGCTTACATATTGTCAGTTGATCCGAAAGGGAATTTTGGTGATTAGGTACATACTAGTCTCCGCCGCGACCTTCCCTGAAGACTCCTCCCCAAACTTGACCAAACCATCCTGGTTCTCATAGATCGTCTCTTTCGCGTTGGTAGCGGAGAAAAACACGGCGGGTATGTTCCCAGCAGTAGAAAGCTTTCTCAGGAGTTCGTCGAGGTGAGCTTTGCCTTCCGGCTTGAGCTGAGCTAGGGACATTGAGGCGGACGTGGTTGATGGAGAGATTGCGAAATTCTACAGTACTCGAGTGGTGCAGAACGAAACACGGGGTTCGCCGGTATTTCGCGCGGAGATATCTTATCCGGTCCCACGAGCTCACATAATCAAGGAATAGGGGATTGATTGTGGAATTTAACGAGTCAGTTCATGTCGAGTCTGGTCTTGATTGTGGCCTGCTTGCGGTATATAGTATATTTATGATAGACATTATTGTCTGCACGCAATTGGTGTAAGGGTAACATAGGCGTTTCCCATGTTTTCGGTACGCCTGCCGAGGGTTCGAGTCCCCCATTGCGTAGTTTTTGGCCTCGAAAATTGACATCGCACTTGGTGCGAAAATGTTCGTTCTAGCTTGCACCATCCATTTTTCATTTACTTTCAGATTCGAGTACAGTGCCTTCCCGTACTCTCTTGTACTCTCTTGTACACCTCGTACCAATGGTTCAGGATGGGAACATCACGGTGCACTGCATGTCGTGAAAATCTGTGACAAGCAGGTTCGATCCATACCCTCTATGGATCTTGCTTGTCGTGATGCAATCATGACAGTTGAGCGGAACATGAGAACGTGCTTGTTGGCCTTGGAGTGTGACGAGATGAGTCTGATATAGGGAGGTAGGATGTTTGATGGGCAGTTTTTGGTGACAATGCAAATTGGAATCAGCAAGCGACACAAGTCAGAGATCCGAGGTGTAAAGGGTAGGTACGGGTACAAACAAGTGAGCGAGAAAGAAATGAAAAGGTAAAGCGAAAACATTCATTGGCACTAAGGCGACGCCGTATATGGATCCCAACCAAGAATCCGGGAAATATAGGGGTCTTCAACCATTGGATAACGGTGTGGAACTATCTTGCGGGATGACGTAAATTGTTACGGAATGCATTTGCTTTGTGCCGAATGAACTTGGAGTTCACGGACATTGCGAGGCTGGGACCTCCTGTAACATTGTACCACACGTCTTCTTTTCGGATATGCGAGTAAAGGGTATGATCCGATGCAGCAAGAGATACCCAATGCATCTACGTATCTATTCCGTCTGACATTGTGGTTCCTCCTCAAGCACTGATCAGAGATACCTCTCGCAGTCCCTGCTCTCTCACGATATCCACCTGTAGCGCTTTGAGCAACGCGTAAGTATACTCGAGAAGCGGTACAGCCATCCCATGCTCCTTCGCAGCCCGCACGACAGCTCCCGTGATAACCTATCGCACCTCGTTCAGCGAACATCCAAAAGCTGACATCTCGGTTACATACCTCCACCTCCATAGGTCGACCCATCTCCACATCGATAAGCAAAGACATCTTATGTGGAGGCTTCCCCGCTTTCCGCTTAGCCACTGACGCATCATACACCTGATAGGACGTATCAGCACATCTCTTCCCTTACTCGACGGAATGTAGACGCACGAAATCCCAAGCTTGTTTCGCTACCTCCGCCGCGTCACCCATGGACTTTCCACCAGGATACTGCACCATCCCCTGTCTCAACAGACCGGATCTGAATCCCGTGTCGACAATCTCTCGGAAAAGGGGTTTGACCGCTTCGTGTAATGATGGAGGGAGAGGTTCGAACGATGCTGGGACGGTACGGATGAGGCCTTGGATGGAGGACCAGGCGCAGTTGATCACATTCTGCGATGCGAGCGAAGCAACGGGTATGTCAAGGACGAGAGGGGAAATAGTGAAAAAAGCAAAAGTTAGTTCCGAACAAGATGAAGAGAGACGACTTACCTTCATGTATCGAATACCATCTATCCTGTCGTTCAGGATTACGTTCGCCCCGCCTTCCGTGAGCATATCCCTCCACAATTCGACGCCTTCGATCTCTCGTTCCGAAAAGGTTCGGGTTTGCGGTGCGGAGGGAGGGAGAAGTGGTGGGTAAATCCCGGAGACCATCGTTTCCTGAAGAGAAATGAGCGGTAGTAAGCGAATCATAGCTCGAGGGAGAGGATAAGTCGATGAAGAAAGGTTGACTCCACCTGACCGAGCCAGCTGACGAGCTTCCCATCCCGACTGGTCATGATGCCGATCCAAGCGCAACTCGAGATGATGGGAGTTCCCGACTGCTTGACGGCTTGATATAGGTCCTCCTCGACTCCTAGCCCATTCTGTCCAATATCAGCAGTGACCATCTAGAGGAGGACCTGAAAGATTACCTGGATGAGAGACCAGGCCTCGACTTTCCCTGAGGCAATAACCTCCTCAACGAGTTTAGGAGTGGGGACGATATCAGGTAAACATTTCGTACAGATCAGGCAGAAGGTGTAATGAATGTCTCCTTCCAGAGCTTCGGCTTGGGTTTTGACCACTATAAAGCGAGCCAGATCAGCTGAGCTGCCCAGAACGAAGACCATTAGGTGAGTCACCTCGATATGGTTGCCATCCCTCAATCTTACCGAACTTTTCTGTATTCAGCGTCACACCGGTAGTGGAGTATAGCGAATGATTCGATCGAGCTACAGCTGTCACTCGAGCTCGACCTGTCTGCGCCGAAGTCAGCTCGTCATTCAGTCGAATGATGTCTTGCTGAGATTGTATTGTCGACGGACTGACCTTTTCAAGGATGTAGGCGTATACTGAACCGATCGAGCCGAGACCGATGAGCAGGACGTCGATAGGCCGGGCATGCCCGTTGGCCGCGCCATCCATTGTCACCATCTTGTATGGTTTTCTCGGTACTGGTAGGGAGGTTTTGTTCTGGCTGTGGCTACTGAATACGAGATTTCTGTATTCTCCAATATCAAATCTGTGCCAAATGTCGGGATTGCAACCGAAGAGTCGAGTTTGGAAGCCAGATGACAAGCATGCTACGACGGATATGGTTGTCTGATGGAGAGTATGTCTCGGCACTCTCATCTAAGCTCAGGCGGTCCAAACCAAAGATGTGCAGTGAAAGATACGTAACAACGATTAAAGGAACTGATAAGACCGTCTGGAATCACACGTCACGTCATACCATTTCCTTCCCTGAGTCAACGGACCCCACCGCAACTAGCAACGGCTCCCTCCGCTTCTTCCTTGCTTCTCCATACGACGAGCGAATCCCCGCAATCCACTATTTTAACATGGCTCAATACCCTCTTCCACCCATCTCTACCCTTTCAGCAGCTCTAGCGGATCAACCAGTCCCCATCGCTCCTGAACTCATGGGTAGCGAAGGTCTCCCTCCAGACCGGAGAACGAGTTACAAACAACCCCCTTCACCAACCAGTTATCCCGGTTATCATCCATCATCTGCCCGAGATGAATCGGCACCATGGTCATACCCACCTCCATCACGGTCTCTCCACCCTTGGGAGGATGACTGTCGGGATCATCCTCAATCTCAGCCTTACCCTCAACCTGAATCGGACCTGAACCTCCCTCCGAGCCCTAAGGCGAAAACCCAACCACGTAAACGCGCTCGACCGAAAGTCGAACCGACCTCACCGGACCAGGAGGAGCAGCTAGGAGCAAGAGAGCACGAGCATGAACATCCTTCCGGTGATCCCAAGATGGGTCCAATCTTCGTACATCCTCCGAAAGGAGCGGCTCAGGCTTGTGAGAGGTGTCATCGGATCAAGAGGAAGTGCGATAATGCGAGACCGAGGTGTGCGGGTTGTAGTAAGGCGGATGTGGCTTGTGTCTTTGAGCTTTCGGCGGCGACTTCGACGTGAGTTTCACCGAATTGCTTTTTACTTTCAATCAGTACACGCAGATTGCTAATAATGATGGTCAGGTATGTACGGAACTTGCGGGCGGATAATACCTCACTCGCCGCCCAAATCGCTTCGGCACAAGACCGAATCGCCCATCTCGAATCCCTCGTCTCCTCAATCCAGCATAACCGAACCTCCTCCCATCTCTCCCCGGTCAGCAGCGCCACCACTTTTCCCTCCTTGGCCAAGAATATCTTCTCAGTCCGATCAACGAGTCTAGCTCCAGTCTTCGGAGCAGTTCCCTTAACCTCCCTTCATTCCCCTCGCCGTCCATCCGTGCTATCCCAACCACATTCACCTTACCCGCCTTATCAGCTAGCCCTCCAAGCAGTGGAGACATTCTTCATCTGTAATGCTATCTCCTACCCTTTTCTCGATAAGAGCGAGTTCCTGAGGGATATGGATGAAGCCTACGCTGGGAGAGGGGAGGAAGGGAAGGAGTTTGTGATGTTCATGGTGATTGCTGTTGGGACTACGAACCGAGAGAGGATGGGAGAGGTTGAGAGGGGGAGTAGTAGGGTGTTTAAAGGGAGAGCGATGATGGGTTTAGATGCGGCGGTTGCGAAAGAGGATATCGTGAGTCCTCCTTCTTATGTTATCTACATCAAGCTGATAGTGCTCGTCTAGCTTTGTGTTCAGTCATTAATCCTTCTGGGGATATATAGCATGTTCGATCCATCCGAAGTCTCGCTCTGGCATGTGGTAGGATTTGCGGCGAGAGTGGCCATAGCGCTTAACTTACATCGACGAGTGGACGATACGAGTTTACCGGGGAATGTGGTGGAACAGAGGAAGAGGGTGTTTTATTCGTTGTATAATCTGGATCGACTTGTGGCGGCGACGTTGAGTAAGCCTTTGGCTTTTGCGGATGACGATATCGATGTGGAGGTGGGTGAACCCATCCTGCAGACTAAGACAACGCTTAATTCCTCTGCTTTTCTCGGTCACCTCTTCGATCCTCCTATTCCTGCATGCTCATCGCATCGACTTCGATCTCTCCCGACTTCCGCTGCTCGCGCTTGCTACGCTCGCTCGCTCGTTCATAGCTCCCCACCGTCCTCCCCACCGACTCACCTTACCGCGGTGTCCCCCGGATCGCCTTCACCCAACACATCATCAAACTCCGTCGTCTCTCAGGAATAATCCTGACAACCGTCTACTCTGTTTCCGGATCCCAGAATTCCCTACCTGAACCCGAACGTGCATCCATCATCAACGATCTCCATTCCCGATTCGACTCTTGGTTGGCCGAATGTCCGATGCCTCCGGAAGAGGAAGAAGAAAAGAGAGGGATGATCAATAATCATTCATGGTTCCTACTCAATTACCATCAAGGCTTGTGCTTGCTTTATCGACCTAGTCCACTTTATCCGATAACGACTCCGGAGAGGTTACGAGCGCTCCATGAGGCGAGTACGAGATGCGTCGACCTTTACCTCGAACTTTGGAAAGAACAGAAGGTTTCTTATAACCTCATCAATGTCTCTTGTCAGTTCTTGGCTTGTATCTCGCTTCTTTACTGCTTGTGTGAGTATGATAATCGATCGTCGTCGCCGAGATCTACTTCGAGGTCGAGGTCGGATTCGGATTTTTCGTGGAGGAGAGAGGTTGAGATGAGGGTTGGTCAATGTCATGAGTTGTTGGAGGCTTTTGGGAGGGCATTACCGGAAACGGCGAAGTATCGGGAAATATTTGGGAAGTTGAGTGAGATGTTGCTTTCGAGACATGGGAATGGTCAAGGTGGAGGTGGAGTCCAAGGTCGAGGTCAAGGTCATGAGCACGGACAAGGACAAGGATCGATCGATTCGACTTCTTCGTCGTACGAATTACCGAGATCGACTGTCTTATCAGAGGTCCCAACTCATCATCATTATCAACATCGATCGGTCTTACCGATACCTCAGGCTGGAGTGGATCAGAGTGAAGGAGAGACGGCTTGGAATGCTATGACTCAACTTTGGCATGATTCGGGGGATTTTCATTTTGATGAGGCGGTTTTGGGGAGGATTCATGATGATCGAGGGGGAGGTGGAGGAGGAGGAGGAGGAGTAGGGGGTGGAGAAGGTGGAGGTGGTTTGGCGGATGTGCTTGGGATGGGAGAGGGGAAGCTGGGTGATGAGTTGGCGGGGTTGGTTGGTGTAGCGAGTGGGAGTGGGTCAGGGGAAGGAGGGATGAATGGGGAGAATGGGGGTGGTGGATATGGGCCGATGCTTTGGAACCAGCTGGGGTAGCTGGGCGAATTGGGAAAACCTCACGGGTAGGTGATACTATCAGTCCAGGATTTTGACATGCTCGGATCTGCGCATGTCCCCCCTACTTACAAATCTATGCCATGGCAAACACGTGCGAATTCGGTTATGCTTGACGCGGTTTGAAATTGATGTGGTACGTGGTAGTAACTTTTGACTCACTCATTGCGTCGACGAGTCTATTTCTAAGGCCGGGTTTCCGTTTCAGGGATCATTCACGAGTTACGAAGATGCCTCGACGGTCGTATGAGCAGTATCGAGCTACGAAGAGGCGAAGAGGTAGTTTCACCGAGTAAGTCGAACTCTCACTACCCTTGAAAACCGAGCTCCAGGCGTGTCATTGATCAATGATATGATCTCTTGACATGGCAAGCTCGATTGTATAACGTTGCGAGCATGTGATTGACGTTGACGCTCGCTCCGCTCGCTTGCTCGCTGTAGGAGCGAAACCGACGCCGAATCACTCTTCTCTACTTCAACCCACCTTTCCTCCTCGTCCCACCAAACTCACTCGACACATTCACCAACAAGTCTTTTCCCCTCTACTCGACTCTCAGCTCCAGATAGGGCATATCCTTCTTTCTCGAGGAGTCTTTCGTCTTCGTCGTATACCTCGCCGACTTACCTTCAACCGCCTAGTCCGAGTTCGTCGAGTGGAGCGAGGTACATTGATATAAGCAAGGAGAAGGAGAAGGAGAAGGAGTTGGCTAGGAAGAAGAGAAGGGAAGAGAGGGAGAAGAGGAGTACGTTGGCTAACGAGCGTTTTGATTCGCCTTTAAGAAGGTGGTTACGTTGGATGTCCCGCTCTGGTTTCAGTCGGTGGCGTTTAGGGGTTGGGTTGCTTGGTGTTGGTGTGGTTAAGACTGCTGTAGGATATGGAGGGTTCTCAGGTAAGCTATCGCATAGCCTCACTCGCTGTTCATGGATACACTGAATAAGCTGTGGGCCTTGCGGGAGCTGAATCCAGGTCCTAGGCAAGGATACCCCACCGATGCATGGTGATTTCGAGGCGCAGAGACATTGGATGGAGGTTGCGGTTCATCGGCCTGTGGGGGAGTGGTACACCTATGCACCAGAGTGGTGGTTGATGGATTGTAAGATGTCGTTTTTGCTTTCTACTGCTGCCTACAAGCTGATCTGGTGATTTGGGCAGATCCACCTCTGACGGGTTATGCGAGTTGGCTTATTGGGCAGATGTAAGCTTTCCTCGATCCTTTCGAGTAAGAGGGAAAGGAAGCTGACTTGGTCAGAGGCGCCGTGCTGGATCCGTCGCACTTTGCTCTGGACAATTCGAGAGGGCTTTCACCTCCTGCACTGGTGACATACATGCGATTCTCGGTGCTCGCCTACGAAGCGCTTGCTTGGTGGTCTGCTGTGGTCGCTTGGTTGGTTTACGAGGGTCAGAAGAACGGGAGAAGTTGGCGGAGTCAGGTGGGATTGACTTGCTTGGATATGATCATCTGCTTATATGCTACGCAGATGACGGGGATCATGACGGTTCTTTTCCAACCGAGCCTTATGCTCATCGATAACGGCCATTTCCAGTGAGTTTCTGTATGCGAATGGTGGTGTAGAAGCTGACTTCACAGGTACAACTCCGTCCTCCTCGGTCTCTCGCTCTTCTCCCTTCTGTTCTTCTCCCGCGGACAAGACCTCCTCGGCTGTATTGCTTTCTCCCTAGCGCTGTGCTTCAAGCAGATGGGACTGTATTACGCGCCTGCTATCGGTTGCTATCTCCTCGGGAAATGCCTTTGGCTTGGAGGTACACCTGGGTCAGCCACCTTGCTACCGTTTGTGAGGCAGCTGAGTCGTTCGCAGGTTGATGCATTTCGCCAATCTGGGTGCGATCACCGCGACAACCTTCCTGGTGGTCTTCGCACCATGGCTTCGTCCCTTCCCCGGTCCGCTCCTTCAGGTCATTCACCGTATCTTTCCCTTTGCGCGAGGAATCTTCGAAGATAAGGTGGCGAACTTCTGGTGTGCGAGCAACGTGGTGATCAAATGGAGGAAATGGGTCTCGGTCCCAGGCATGGCCAGCGTAAGCTAAAGAAATAGTTGGGGAAAGGAGGCTGATATCATCAGCTGGCAACCTTCGCGACCCTGGTAGCACTTATACCCACTGTCCTCATCCTGATCTATTCATCGCTTTCGCTCCGTCAATCCGATCCAGTACCATCAATCACGACAAATGGCACTAATCCCGACAAATCGCTAAGCCCACAAACGCGATCTCCTCCAGCTACGATTCACCTCCTCCCGACAGCCCTCTTCACCTCTTCCCTCTCCTTCTTTCTCTTCTCCTTTCAAGTGCACGAGAAATCCATTCTTCTTCCGCTTATGCCGCTTACACTGATGATGGCGACCAGACCTGGGAAAGGGGAAGATGAGGTCTGGGATGTGGGTGTGTTGGTGAACAATGTGGCGGTCCTTAGGTGGGCATGTACAGCTCAGCATTTACGGAGCTGAGAGATTCGCCGCCTTAGCATGTGGCCGTTGCTCTTAAGGGATGGCCAAGCCTTACAATACGTCGTCACGACTTTCTTGTGGAACTATATCATCGGTTACTCCCCTTTGTCCGTCCAGTCCTCCATGCTCCGATTTGCTAGCTATGTGAGTCTACCCTTATATCTCTACTCCATTCCCTTCGATCATAATCACCAACGGAATCCCTCGGTCGTCGCAGACGATCTACGCAACCATCGCCATCATTCACCTTCCTGATCTCTTTCCCCATCAACTTCCTCCTCCAGTACGATACCCAGATCTATATGTCGTGCTCAACGTCCTTCTGTCTTTCGGTGTATTTGGCGCAGCCTGGTTGTGGGGTATGAAGCGATTATTGGAGGGCGCTTGGGCGATTGGCGGGTTTGGTGGAGGAGATAGTGCGAGAAGGGAAGAGAGGTAGAATGATGCATGGACGCAATACAGATAGATTCTTCTGCACGGCAAGAAGACGGTTTAGCTTAACAAGCGCATGAGTCCGATAGTGAGCTTTCACAGACCCATCACCTGTCGTTTTGTCTACACTGTGCCACAGAGACTTTTCGACATGCGGATATCTACGGAAGTGGCAAAGCAAGTTAAATCTTCAGCAACCTTTGCTTTCTGTCCAAGGAGAAAGCCTTTGTGCTGAAGACAAGGCCGGACAGCCCCACTTTGTAGAGGTATCCAATCTGCGAATCAACCCGAACCCCCTCCTTCATCTATTTGCACATCTCAATCTCATACATTGATTGACGATACACCTACCTCAGCCATAGTGAGCAGCACTACCTCAACGGCAATGTCATCTCAGGTCACCATGTCTGTCACAGCTGTATGTGACTTTGAAGCTGCATCTGAACAGTAAGATCTATGTCTCAGTTTCAAACCCCCTCCTCCTCTTTAGGTGGCAAGACTGAGGGAACTAAAAATACTTTCTATCGGGTCTAAGATCATGATGACTCGTCGAGCGAGCAGCATCCGCGTCAAGGGTTGTTGATCACTATATCGCTTTTCCATACTTTGCCAACTGCTTCCTCGTCATATCCTCCGATTGATTCCGGATGTGCCAAGTCATCTCATAAGTCTTTGCCGCGTCCTCGTAATTCGATAGGATAGATGGGTTGGGACCATCCTCAATCTAGTCCTTATAAGCACAGCTACGGTTTGGGGTAAAAGGAGATGTACGGCGTCTATGAAATGGTCGATCTCGGTGTAGTATGGGTCGTCGCCTAAAATCAATCAGTGAAAAACAAAACAAGCAATAGACTAAATGAGGCTCACCAGGGGTTGGGTGGATCTCTGCGACTTCCGAACCCGGTCTTCGGACGTGTAATGCTGGTGTGCCGTACGGGTCGGAAAGACTGCCACCATCAGCTTGGTAGCTCTCGACACGAAGTGGCTTACATCAACTGATACTATGTCCGAGGAATCAGTAGTCATCCGGCGCTCAAGGCGAAATACTCACGCCATCTGCATATACCTCCAATTCGATCGAATACTCCTTGTCATGTAACGCAATAGCATGCAACATCATCCCCACCGCTCCGTTCTTGTACTTCCTGACCGTCATACATTATCAGCTAGACTTAGAAAAGAAAGGAAATCACTGACCAGCTCGCTGTAGTGGCTCTAGGTATTCTGAGGTCGTCAGGTATGGTAGATTCGTCAAAGTTTCGCTTCGAGAGGTATCCAGGTCGTTCGTGAGCTTCCACCGAATGAGCTCTATAGCGACTCTCATTTGGGAAGAAGCGCAAGTATAGATAGACCTACCGTATCGTATCGGCATTGACATCTCCACCAAAGAACCGTGAAAGATCACCTAATCACTGTCAACCTCCGTCTTGGATACGTAGCGCAACGCTTACAGATGTGTGTCGCCTGCTCGATGATGGGCCCCTGCAATATATCCTTATTCCACCAATCCTGCGCCCATCAGCCGACGAATCTCGTAAGATCAATATCGCGCACAGGCTTGATTGCCAGCTCATAAGCGCTGATCCATCGGATATTCGTCGCCATTCTAGAATATATCAGCTCTGGCTCCCCTACAGAATCCGACCGCTCATTCACACAGTAAGGTTGTTTTCCGCGATGATCCGTTTCATCTCCGTCGCGGCTTTTAGATATCGCAACACATAACTGTCCCACATATCAGCTTCATCGACTCAATCATCTGAGCTGAGGACGTAGGCTACTCACCCGATCGAAACAACCCCCTTGTGCTGCGTTGCCAGCATCATCCCGACAGCTTTCGCATCATTCACAGATTGCTCCCAAGGTGTTCCAGTCGCCACAGGTTTCTCAAGGAAGATAGGAGTATTAGGAAAGAGTCGGTTGAGCTTCACTTCGAGGTCACGAGGGGATGACAGGCCACCGCGGAAGAGAGGAGGTGTAGCGACGAAGATAGCTCTATCTATATCAGCGGGAAACAAAACCCATCAGAACGAGAAGAAAGGAAGGGACGAGTTGTCAAACCTCAACCTCAACCACATCGAGCGGAGAGATACAGTGAGAATGTTTACGCACTTCGGCTCAACAATCTCCCCATTCTTCACCTTCTCCCCAAACTCCTCGACCCCACCAAAAACCTTCGTCCCCTCATAACAACCCCGCGCCAGACTCTGCTTCTTCAAGTTCAATGCAGCCTTCGCTCGAGCAGGATCAACTTCGACGACACCATCCACCACCAGCCGGGGACCGAGCTTCTGTTCGAGTCGTTTGGTGATGTTCCATGGTCCTACGCCGCAGACACAGATCAACTTGGGTCACTCACCAAAACCTCCAAATCTTTTTAGTGATGATGTAGTGGTGAACGAAGTAAGAAGGACAAAGGACAAAAGAATGGATACAAATCGGAAAGACGGGGGTCTTTTGCTTGGGGTGTTGAGTAAGTCGCAACTCACCTTCAGGTGTACCGAACATCGCCTAGAGACGGCATTTCAGCTTCAGTACCTATCAACCTTTCTTTTTGGGTGGGGAAAAGAGACTGACATATCCCGCTCCGATGAGTAACGCATGGAATTGCTCCCCCTCCCCCTTTGAGGATCTTGACGTAGGTGGATACGGAAGCCTAAGGAGTATCGAATGGCTGAGCTACGAAGAACGAGGAAAGAAGAAACCAAGATGTATAGGTGGGGACTCACTCGTAACCCGAACAGGAGTTGGTCATCGATCCAGATGTCTTGGCACTCATCAAACCGGTGGTGGTGGTGGTGGTGGTGGTGGTGGTGGTGGTGGTGATCCTCCTAGCCTTGAGACGGAATAACGCCATTGATGGCTGAAGATGTATAGAACCTCTCATCGTGAAAAGGACCATGGTACCAGTCGGGAGGATGAAAAGTTGTATAACCGAGTTTTGTAACAATCGATTGTAACCCTGGAGTTCTATCGGATAGTTCGAGCGGGCATTTGACGACACAACTCCCTCGATCGATCAATCGCCCTAAGCACGATAAGTAAAAATCGATATGCAACCTCGGGCTTGAACGGACGTCCGGCCTCAGCGTGAGCTGTATCTGCGTTATACAGTGGGTATCAACGAACTCCCCCGACGGGATTCATCGAAACCTGCCAAGAGCGTCCTTTAGCGATCGTGCCTGACGTTGGATCGAAGGCCGGTCCGAACCCCCCTCGGTGCGTTTCAGCCCATATGCCCGAAGTTTCAGGTCCCAAATTCGTTCCTGATCAACCCGTCATATACCGCATCCGTCGGGTCGAAATGTTCGATCGCCTGATGACGTGGTGGCTATCGATTGTTTGTTTTTCTTCTTTCGAAATGTCAATAAGTCGGAATAAGCCGCTGGTGATGCATAAGCTGACTCATATACTGGGAAGAAATGGTCGTCCTTGTCTCAGATCGCTGATATACTTACAAAATCGATAACAGGACAAGGATGATGTCTCCAGTGCT
>JAABUH010000631.1_pt1 | contig 47608 bp, 78 predicted proteins | sample 5559121 | NCBI WGS metagenome assembly JAABUH01 (sample SAMN10711871, study PRJNA513364) | rock metagenome | isolation source: Antarctica rocks | place: Antarctica: Victoria Land, Battleship Promontory nord | collected 2015-12-28
ATCCCGCGCCAATCACCTTCAACAGCAACCATGTCGTCTATCAAATCGAAACGTACCTTCCCAGCCACATCGTCCGGCAACTCGCTTGCATCCGTGGGTGAAGAAGCTGGCCATCTGACCAATCCGGATATGAGCACGCTCCTGCCGGTCAGTTCCGCCGAAAGAGTCCGGCATCTCTTACGAGACGATGGAATGATATTGCGAGAGACGATGTTTGATGAACCCAGCTTCCGGAGTCCTGTCAAGGCTGTGAGAGCCACTCCGTCGTACAACGATATGGAGACGAAGTCCATACCGGACGCAGGCGATGTGACATTCGATGTACGAGACCTTATGGCGAAGATGAATAAGCCTAAGCGGGCTTCGGGAACGGAGGAGAGCTTTGTAGATCTGTTACATGGGGATGGTGACCTGTGAGTACAAACCAGAGATACACGTGAGAGATAGCACAGTGCTGACGAATGACTAGTTTGGTGATGGGACCAGACGAGACGTTTCAGCTTGAAAGCATTCGGCCTAAACCCCGTCCAACGGCCGTCGGCAGCCCATCACCCTCCCGATCCGTCATGCCGACCTCGACGTCTGGTCACTCGCTCGCCTCCGCTTCGTCAAGAACGTCGAAGAGCTCTCGCAGGCGATCCAGTAGTCTTCCCGAATTGCCTCAGCCGAATGACCTATTCTCCGCCTCGCGCGGACCTTCACCAGTCAAGCCAGAGTGGTTGGTGTCCCCGGGAAAGCTGGTCGATCAAGCGACGCATGTTCGCCAACGCAGCGAGTCGCGGATTGCGGCCTCAGCCATTGCCACTCCCGCCGCTAGACCTAGGATCAGCATGGTCCCGCAGAGCACTGGTTCTCGCCGGATCTCCCTCTCCGTTGGCGCAATACCGTCTTCAGCAGCCGCTTCACTACGGGGTATTGAGCTCAACACCGCTCGTTCTTATCACTCGCGAGACTCAAGCATCCACCGAACTCCCTCGACAGGCTTGGGCCGGCCTACTTCTGATGTCAAGCCGTCTACTTTGGCCGCGAAGGGAACTACAGCAACTGTCCGCAATCGGTTAGGGCCCGCTGAGACAATTAGGACCGAATCAAAGTCGCGCTCGGGCTCCACGTCTACGGTGCGGCCCACCGAAGCCGGGAGGATTTCTTTTCCCCCAGCATCACGCATCGCCATCACTGGTGCTTCGACCACTCGTCCCCAGACTATCGCAGCCAGGCCAGCTCCAGCCCGCACACCGCCTGTGAACGTCTCTCATAAAGTAACAGCAGTAGCAACACGTGCTCGCTCAATCGGCTTGCCTCAGCCTGGCGTCGGTCCGACCGCTCGGTCGGCCCCGACCGCGACAGCTCAGTCCCGCACCTTTGGTGCCAATGCTGATTCCTCCATCAACCGACTCGCTAGACCAGTTATTTCTACCCTGGCAAACCGTACTAAGCTGTCCGCTGGGCTGGCCGCCTCTCCCAGCAAGCGCGACGTGCCATCCGTGACAAGCCTCAAATCCCGAGCATTGTCTACACCCGCCACCGCCTTTACGAGGCAGATCATCGCGTCTCAGTCTAGAGCCACTCGACCACCCATCGAGCTGTTGAAGAAGCAGTCCATGCCCGCTAGCACCGGCACAGGTTCAACTTCCGCATTACCAAAACCGAGAACCGGCAGCACGCTGCCGCGACCTTCGACTACACGCCTGCCATCACCGAGCGGGAAGATGTCGAATCCGCCGGTTGGGGGACTTGCGAGTCTCCGGGAAAGGCTAGATCGATTGCAGGTGAGGGCGGGGAAGTAAGCTTAGAGGATAAGGTGATGTGATTGTCTCGTGTATGGCGCTTGCGAAGTCCGCGATAGTATACTCACCCGCATACTCCGCTCTAGAGTGGGCGAGCGCTTCTTGTCGTCCATTGATCCGGATTCCCTGGTCGCTTGACTTGGCTTTGGGTTTGAAACTCCATCGCTGCCCATCTATGGCTATCGTGAGGCGTTATTGCTGAATTTCAGCGAGATATACTCCTTGCTGGTCACAAGGATGCATGATAGTATCGTCGTCATCCATTCGATTTCTTCCGTCGTCCATACGCGGACCGTTCTCGCAGTCGCTGTCCGTCTCAACGTCCTCCTATCCAAGCTCCGCGCTTCGGTCCTCATCATATAGCCCGTCTCGCAGCCAGCCCCTCATCGTCGTCCACATGCCGATCCTCATCGTCATTCTCGCCCACATCGTCTCCCTCCTGCGAGTCGCTCAACGTCATCCCCACCCTATCCTCTTGCACCGCTCCGGTAAAGTCCCCATCACCACCTCCGTCCGGTGAGGTGACATACCCCGCCCTCCCCAATTCCCTCTTCACAAACTCCTCCACCAGCACGCCTACCAAATCCATCAGCGCGATCCCGATCTATCCCAATCCCTATCCCATCCATCCCACATCGATCGAGCGAGCCACGTACCAAGCGCTATCAACCCCTCCCCCTCGACAGCCCCCCACATCTCCCTCCTCCGATACTTCCCCTTCCCCCTACCTCTTTCCTTTGCCTTCTCCCTCTCTGCGACCGACGGTTTCTTATCGTTCATCCCCTCTGCTTGGAGGAGAAGCCGTTTCTTGCTGACCCATTGCTCGTATCGTTTTTGTCTCTTGGGTGGGGAGAGGAGGTCGTGGGAGGTTAGGAAGGTGGATGCGTGGTGATGGAGGGCGGTTAGGAGGTCCTGTACTCGGGTCAATGGGTTGATATGGGGACAAGGGGGAGCGCTGACGTCATCCGGGAGAGTACGAGATGATGGGCCAGCTAGGATGAATCAGCCAGGGATTCAAGAGTTGGAGACTGGGACAGGTAAACATACCGAGAGGAGCCGAAGCTAGACGTTCTCTCTCCTCCGCGAGGTTCGCGCGGCGCGTCTCCCAGCCTTTTGAGTGTACGTTCTCGAGGACCTCGCTGGGTAGCGTCAGGTGATTCGCCACTCGATTCGATAGGCCCATCCTCGCTATCGCCATCGGTAGCCTCGACCGGACCTGGTCGAGACGAGGGTTTGATGAGTGAGGGCGCGCGAGTGAACGTCGGGCTGGGGATGGCAAGGTGTAGATACTCTTCTCCTCCGACTGGACTGCCCATCTCTGCTTAGACCCCGGGGTTGTGCCAGATCTCGTGTTGTTCTGGCGACAGCCTGACGACCATAGTTGAAATCTCTTTTTGGGAACTCACTTCAAGGCACGGGTTCCGGTTTAGTTTTTCAAAGTTCAGCTAATCCTTTGACTGAGCACCGAGTATAGGACCTACAAAGATGGGTCACACCATGCAAGTCTTGTCATTCCCATCTCCTCGGTCCACCCCAGCTGAGGGAGACGTTCAGTCTGCTACGATGGATCTACACCCCTCCCCCGTCGACTCCGCTCAGCGATATCATCCTCGCTCACCTGCTCGAGCATCATCGCGTGAGTCTCGTTCGCCCATCTCTCTCTTTACTACCCAGGGGTCCGGCTTCCCTACTTCCCCGCTCTCTTGCTTTCCTTACCTACTTGTCCCCTTATTTCACTGTGACCGTTTTTGAATATGCTTAGCTCTCCCACCCATCCCGCTCAACAATCCAATTCCGGACCTACCGCCAGAGCTTCAGCTCACCAGCCTCCTCGTCCAATACCACCGCTTCCCCATCCAGCACTAGCTCCACTCCAACACTCACTGCCATCCTCTACTCCCATCCCATCGTCCAGGGCAGAGACGGAGACGAGGCTGAGTCAGTGAGAGACGACGTATCCTACCTCTTTCTCGCAGACCGAGTAGCGCCTTCTCAACCCCAGGCCCAGGCTGGCTTGGACGGACCTGCTAACCTGCTAGACGACGAGGCGTTCGAGATGGTCGATTCAGATCCTGCCGGTCAAAGATTTCCGGAGCAACCAGAACCGCCAGCTCTATCGATCGGGAAGGGCGCTCCAACGTACAGGACTCTAGCAGTCCGGCCGGCAGGGAACGTCCTGCCGCTATTGCATAACCTCATGAGTGGGTTCGTCCTCGGTCTCACCAAGTCCGCTCGAGCCGTACGTCTAATTTCCGCCACACATCGACCTCCCCCTAAATCTTCAGAAGGCTGACAATATACCGGCAGGCAGCGTCTACGACGTCTCAAGCGCCTACCCCGACACCCCTCCCAGGTCACGCAGTCCTACTCACTTCCCTCACCTTCCCCGCCCTAAGACATCCAAACCCGCGAATCACACTCACCATCCACATCCTACCCAACCCCACGGCGAACACCATCTTTCTCGAGGCGGAATACGCGGAATCTGGCGACATTGGATACGCTCGAGCGGTGCTCATAGACTTTCTCGAGAGCTGTCTGCCTGAAGAAATCGGTGGATATCGGGGAGTCGTCGAGTGGGACACGAGAGGCTCGCAATCAGAACCGGAAGGAGATGAGGTCTGGGAGGGGATCGAGCGGAAGAGGAGGAGTACTACTCTCCTTGCGAAGTGCTTGCGGGAGGGAGAGTACATCTAGGGTATATGCATGCGAGATATCAGGGTGAGGGATGTAGTCTAGATTCGGGATGACGCGGTCAGATGGCAGTGGCATTGCCGTAGGTTGTATTGTCCAGGCCTCGTGAGACGAGGGCAAACTCGTGCAGCGCTTCCCGCATATTCTTGGTCGTCCTGGACCTGGAGTCGACATCGTCAGCCTCCGATTTCGACCTCACTTCGACGGACGCAACGCACTTGAGTACGACAGTCTTCAGACGAGCTTTCGCCTCTCCCGTCGCTCGGTTATCAGGAAACCCCTCCTATTGTTTCGATCAGCACGACTTGTTGGTCACGACCTTGCGTAGACTCACCTCGCCAAGGATCACGTTCAGCCAGTTCCCCATCTCTTCTCCCTTGACCCTCTGAACGAAGCTCGCCAGCAGCTCTGCCAGATTCGGGATGACGGATCGGGGCCCCTCGCTCCCTGCAGATAGGAGGATGGCACGGAGTATTTGCGGCCCGAAATGCTTGATGAGCGAGTCTGCGAGTGGCTCGAGTGGCGATGGGAAGCGGCTCGTGGCGAGTAGGGCCACCTGGGGGTCATCATAAGCTTCAAGACAGGCAACGGAAAGGAAGATGAAGCAGAGGATTCGACAAGACGCACGAGAAATTCGTTGGCTGACTTCAGAGAGAATCGTTCTTGTGCCCCAAGGCCGAGGAGCGCAAGCTGAATGTATTCCTCGACGAGCTGGGCGGGAAGACGCAGCAGTATGCCCGGGAACCGAGATGCCAGCTGATCGTCGCCATCAGCGATGGTCCTTGCAGAACGTGGAAGACTCACTGCTGAGCAGAATTTGAACCAGCCTTCTACCAAATCCGGATGCTATACCTATCAGCGTACGCTTCTCGCTTGAAAGGTGAGTCACATCTCGGACACCTATGCCACCCAGCATCCCGCTGGCAACGACTACTAGTCTCCCAGCTGCATCAGCGATGACGTTCCAGCGTTCCTCCTCCTCAACGGAATGCTGCGTGGCCTCGTCTGGCGTTCGATCCTTGTTCCTGGTCAGAGGACTTGGCGGTACACTGATTCGTGATGTCAAGGTGGAAGCGAGGTACATCCACAGAGCAGAAGGGAAGCGCTCAGCAGCGCCGCACACGAGGGTGAGAAGGGGAAGCGGAGAGAGCGAGATAAGCGTGTCGGAAGATGAGAGGGTCGAATGTTTAACGAGAGACGAGATAGCCTGGATCGTATCAGCTTGACCAGGAATGCGCTCATCTTTGCTCACATCGGCCACCTCGCCATCTCCACTCCAGACTCGCACTACACCCGCGACAGACCGTTCGATTCGCGTCCGCAAGGCGATCATTAGAGCGTCTCGTCGTATCGCGTCAACAGCATCTTGCTTATCACTTCCGTCGTCCTCCATGTCCGCGAGGTCGAAGATGTCGTTATCTGACGGCGAAAGCCCTTTGAAGCACGCCGTCAAGGCATTAATAGCTTGCACCAGCATGGCTTGAGCGTTGCTAGGATCAAACTGGCAAGCGACGACTGCTTGGTCAAGGCGATCTACTATTGGGCCGAGGATGCCCTGCAAGGTCGATTGATTTGCTGTGCGGCAGAAATGAGGTCTTGCTTACCTCGACGGGACCGATGGCCTCTCCTGGTGATAAGGCCTGGATGACACTCGTGATCGCCTGAATCACTTTGGTCTGCTCTTCCACCTGTAACACGGATGAGCGCAATCCCACGCGAAAAATTGGGACTTACTCCTAGATCGCCAATTCTACCATGCAATTCTGAGAATGCCCCAATATGCTGAACGAGCTGATTCCGGCAGATATCGCAGAGCGCTTTCAGCGCATCGGCTGCTGATCGCGAGATCGCTCCCGAACCGGTGAGAGAGGGTACCAAGTAGGAGAGAATGGGTAGAAGGTGGTCGGGATGAAATTTGAACCACTCCTCATAGGCCTCTGTGGCGGCAATCAGCAATGAGCATGGCAGGAAAGAGTAGGGATGTACGAATCATGCACACAACGGTCAGTCGCAATCGGCGCTCGCCTTGACCCTGGATTGGGCGATGTGAAAGTTGACCGAGCACTAGGTCGCCGAAGAGAATTGGCAGACTGGTACCTTCGCCGAGAGGAACCGCTTCGGAGGAATATCGGAAGCAATGCAGTGCCGCCTCGACGTCCTGCAAGGGGCCGTCAGTCCTAGTACCCTCAAATCAGTAACTCACCTGCCAAGGTGTATTCCCTTGGACGTGCTGCAAGACCAGCTCGATCAAGGTCCTAAATAGCTCCTCTCGTAAGATATAATAGCTGCCCAAGGATTAGCAGCTAGTTTCCGGCTTGAGGCTTGACTCACGCCCCAACGATGACTTCGCCTGCATCCCTTCGCCAGCTCTCGAAAGCCTCTGTATCCTCCTTATCCATCCCCGTCGCTTCCCCACTACCAGGCCATCGTACTTTTGCCCGAATGACACCGACTAACTCGCGAAAGAAGGATTCGGCGATCGCCCAATCCGGAGACATCTCGTGCGGTGCTTGGAAGACGTCTGAGTCCATAAGCGCTTCTTGAAGCAGCGGGTAGATTGGCAGTGTGAGCTGAGATCATGGTCGGCTCCAAGTGCGGTGGGAAATGAACGGTTCGCGGACCTCGCTGACGCGCTCATCAACTCCGCCTATTCCCTGCCACCCGGTCAAGCGAAGGATGATCTCAAGTAACGCTTGGACGTCGGTCTGAGCCAGTCTAGCGACGAGCCATTCCGAAGAGTGTTCGATGAGCGCGCAGAGAAGCTTGGCGAAACCGATGATTTCGTCAGAAGGCTCTATCCAAGATGAGCTCGGCTACAGTGACACCATGGAGACACTTACCGCCCTCAGTGGACACAAGCAGTGATTGGCCCGGGGTACCAGTGATCCAAGCAAGCAGAGGCTCAGTGAGCACTCTCGTCCCTTTCCCAAACTTGAAGACACTCTCGGACAGCATCTCGACAAGAGCGGATGAGGCAGGTGCTGTGGGTAGAAGGTTGTAAAGCGGATGGAGGAGAGCTATCAATTCGCTGTTCCAATCAGCTACCTCGTTGTATCATATCCGCCAAGACATACTCTCCGCCGAGTCCGTACTGTATCCAGCTTTCGGCGCAACGACAAGCCGCTTCCGCTTCCTTCAGGGCCTCTTCCTGCCCACCCATACTCGTGTGTAGATGTGGTTGCATCGATCTTGTGATCGCCTCCATTACAGCAGGTAGGTCCTGATCGAGGTGCCGTCTCAAGGCGTTCCTGGGTTCTATGAGCAGAGTTTTAGCTATATAGGAACCCGCTTGCCGCTTCTGCTCGCTGATCCCTGCTCTCCCTATCTCTTCAACGCATATTGAGCACCACTCTAAACCCCACAGTCTCATCTTGAACGCTCCTCTCCGCTCATCATCTCCTCCACCAACAGGCGCGCCTGGCGTACTGTATCCAGACGAAGGGAGGGATTGGGCCGCAGCAGCGGATTGAGAGAGGGTCTGAAGGACGGTAATGATGGGATGCGGGAAGAGGTGGAACGGGAGCCGAAGGAGTAGACTCGCTAGCTAAGCAATCCTGTAAGCTGTTCATGCTGAATGACAATCTCTTGCGTCTGCATCGCATGAGGAGACACGTACACAGCCAAAGAGTTTGCGCACGACCACAGCATTCTCGGGTTGATGAGATCGAGGATTGGAAGGAGAAACGGCGTCTGAGATTGTCTGAAGCAGCAGGGCGAGGAGAGCGGGCTGGAGCTGTCGAGGAAGGGTCTCCCTGTCAGGTTTTCAACTAGATTACCATTATAGCGGGATGTGAACATACCAGTCACGAGAGATCTTGACCTGGGCCGTGTGAGCGGAGAAGAACCGGACGTTGGGGTCCTATCACAGACATCACCTCAGCACGCCCCGTAGACAATGAGAGCGCTTAGCCCACCTCTTGTCCAGCCAACCCGGCAATGAGTCCCCAGGCCTCGATGCTCGCCTGGATCGTCTGGAGCTCGTGCTGAAGCGTCGTTGCGAGATCCGGCTGAGATGAAGTAGTCGGTGAAAAGAGGTGTAGGATGGTCTGAGAATAAGCATCAGTCTGGACTACCATAACTCGAAACGCGGAGAAGCGAGGTGCAGACAGGTGTCAGCCTACCTGGGTTACTCGCTCGAGGTCTGAGCCCGAGAGGACTGGGAACGTCAGACTTGAGCTCGAGGCGCAGGTCGCTTCCTCCTCGTCCATTGCGACACCCCTCCCCCGCTCGCTACTCTTCAGCCGAGAATCAGGGCAATCAAAAGGGAAATCGAGGAAAAGTACAGTCAAAACATGAGCTCTTACCGGAATCCGACTCCTGTTTTCATCTTCAAACCTTTCAAGCAGCAACAGTCTTGATACATGGATTGTCTCGTTTTCGGAGCAAATCGACGGACAGCGACAAGACCCCTGATATGCTTATGCATGTACTGAGATCACAGCTACCCTGCACCCCTCAGCACTTTCTGCCAGACTCTCGCGACCGTCCCCCCTTTCCCATCCCTTTGCTCTTGCTCTTCCTTCTCGCCCTGGCCATCCAAATCAGTAAAGATACACCCCGTCGTGGCAAGTCCTGACATACCACGAAACGGGACGAGCACTGCCATCCGCCTTGTCCTTCTACCTCGAGCTCAGCTTCACTCCGCCACCATCGAAAAGTCGCTTACGGCGGCTGTGTTCACATTCCGGTTCGCCTCGCGGTAGAGGGCGTTGATCTCGGCGGCACACGCGCAGGTACTCATCACAGATGATGGGTGCGGTTATGTGAACACGCTGGACTAGATGGGTTCGTGGGAAGAACGCTGCAGAGGCTTCCGCCCATATGCGCCCGGAATCAGTCGGACTGCACTTCTTAGGTCAATACCTGGCTTTCTTGACGTTCGGTACCGCTTGGGAGATCTGTCAGTGGACGTCAATTGTGCTCAGGACATTGGTGGGCTCGCGATCCACCTCAAATATGCCTTCTGACGTAGCAACGGGTCAGATAGATACAGGAGGATGTCGTAATGCCAGCAGTGCTTGGCCCAATGCTCAGGCGTCCCACCCCGCTCACTCCTTCTGTGTCGCTTCCTCCTTTCAGACGACTCGCTTTGGGACGATTCACCTTCTCGGCGCTGATGCCCCGGCTCCATCAAGCCTCTGCCGTCAGCTCATTCGCAACGCTACACTCTCCACTTCGCTTGTGCTTCTGGACCATCCGATGGGCGGATACGATGGTTCCATCGACATCGCGTGGGTGACGCCCGAGGAACCAGTCGTGGTCGCGTCACCAGAACCGCTTGACCGTGTGGAAACTTGGCACTCCTAGGATGGGATGGCCCACACCTGCAAGCGTACGAGCTTTAGCGAGGTCGCGAACTGGGCAGAGGCACAGAAGAGTGTGGCGAGGCTCCCGGGCTATAGAGGTCGCTTGGGACGAATCGACTCACAGTATACTCCGCCTTCGGCGGCCACGACCTCAGCCTGATTGTCTTTACACCGACATGCACCCAAACGTCGACCCCCTCCCTCTTCTCAACGTTGCCGGCGTCGCACGCGAAGAAGGTGTCGCCGCTGGGCAGTTGTACGCCACGTAGTCGTATTGGAACTTTCCCGGGCCGATGACCTGGGCGTAAGACAGCATGTGGAATGGTACTCACCAGGTTTTCGGAATGGGGTGCTCAATCGCGGGGAGGAGTTCGTGGGACATGATGAATGTGCGGTGACCTGACTGGACTCGGTCTGGGCTGAGATGCTGACAAGCGCGAGACCCTGACGAAGGTGCTGCCGAGCGCAATGACATCAGTACTCGTTGAGCGACAGGGCGTTGAGACACTCACGATGATACTACAGAGCCTAGTGAGATCAGCGCTTGGTCAGGGCAAGCGCGTCGACCCACACGAGAAAGCTTCGAAACTCTCGGTCAGCTCCGACGCGAGACACTCACAAGACACGTCGAGACTACTTAGGTCGCTCGCGATTGACAAAGACACAGTCGAGACCTGTGCGTCACTCAAAAAGATATCCGTGAATTCGTGTCGAGACCAAGAAAGGTGGAATGACTCACAACAAGCCGTCAAGACTAGCGTCGCTTGCGAAAATAGACAAGTACGTCGTTCGTGAAGATAGTCAAGACAACTGCGTCCCTCGTCGACAAATAGTTTGTGGGTGACTCAAGGTATCGGAGGAACCACGTTGATTGATGACTCGACCTCCTTTCCAACGCGCGGATCATTCTGAGACTAAGGAGACTCCTTTGATATACGACGCGATGCGGTCCATACGGAGGACTGGCTATTGCCCCGAGAACAGCCTTCCTGCGAAAGTAGCACACAGCTCATGGCCCAGCCGCCAGCTACCGCTCGGCCATCCGGCTCGTGTCGAGCGCCGCTCCGCAATGCAGCAATGATTCGGCTTTTGCACGTTTCTCCAGTCCAGAGGATGCAGGTCCCTCCCAGGGTCTGAATCAATCACCTGATGAACCATGTTTGCACCGGACGAGCCGCGCGCGCTAGGCTTTGGGCTTTTAGCCCCTGGCGGTCACAGCTTACAACACCACCGCTGAGCTTCGACGATCATACCGGAACTCAGCACCCCAGCTTTCCCCCTCTACACCCCTAACTTTTGTTCTTCCACGTTGAACGACTTGATTGTCGTCTAGCGCAAGGCCTATCAGTGGGTGTGCAGATGCTCAGAACATGTGTGCGCATGCGATCCATATCCGATGTGCCTTCCGACGTAGCAATGAGTCAAACATGTCATAAAATGGTAGTAACAAAAAGGGTCGACCCGCGCTGCTGCGGCGGTCGAATGCGAATACCGAATATCGAAGGGGTAAATGAGCACATGTATAATGGTATGCGTATCAAGCGCGCACCGACTTGCGAACAGAGCGGAGAGATGTAGGGTGTCGAACGACGAGTTTCTTCAAGAAGGCGCGGGGTGATGAGGCCGTCGAAGCGTTCTCGTTGTTGACGATGAAGATGAAGTCTGGTCTGGCGGTGTAGGATGCCTTTCGTTGGAGACCGGGGATAGAAACTTTGAGTTGGCCAGATGAGGTGGATCCAACGAGAGTGCCATGAGACGCGCCCCAAGTGTCGGTGGGTGTGCTCGTGCTGTCGAGGGAAGAGATCGAGATTTGGCTGTCGGTCGAGCCGCGTCGGGCGAGTCCCGGCGTGGGCGCTTCGAGGTGGAGGCTCGAGAAGGTGAAGGGGGAGGAGCGATCGCCGATGGACATCGCCGAAGAGCGGCGAGAGGGAAGTGGGAGCCGGACGGGAGAGGACGCAGAGGACGAATCGAAGACGTCGAAACGTCGTCGGCTGGTCCATTCGGAAAATTGTTGTGTCTGGAGCGAAGGTTTCTCGTCGTAGCTCGGTGTGGGGAGACCGTAGTCGGGCGGCACGAAGGTCGACTTGCTGGACCCTCGGATGTTGACCTGGAGTTTGTTGGGAGTGAGGGGAGGAGACTCGATGCCAGCGGGAATCCGGACGGAGACCACGTCGATGGGCTTGGGGCTGGGCCGAAACCGACGATCGGCGATGGAGGGGGAGGCGGTGACCGGCACGGGGCTGGGAGCCTCCCAAAAGGGACGGAGGTGCTCGATGAGTTCGAGCTCCTCGACTCGGAGTTGGTAGTTGAGGAGGTAGAGGAATTGCTTCTCCATGAGGTTGACCTCGGCGAGGGAGAAGAACCGGGCGTATTTTTGCCAGTGCATGTTTTTGGGCGACGAGTCGTTGAGGTATTTCGCGGCGCAGATGAGCACGGCGAGGAAGACTCGGTGACGGGTGCAAGCGAGACCTGGCGAGGCGTCAGCGAGACTTTAAAGGGCGGAGGAGAAACGTACCAGTGGCGACAATGGGCAGCTTCTCCTTGAGTCGCTCAAGGTACACCAGGGTGACCGAGAGCGTAGGCATCTGCACGTTGCTCTGCACCACGAGACCCCTGATGAACTCGCTCAACTCCGGCAGGTTCGCCAACTCGTCCTCGTCCGTCTTGGGGGCCTCCCACCAGTTCACAGGCTTGCCAGCGGCGTCGAAGTATTTCTGCTCCTTGGTAGGGGTGGTAGGAGGGGAAAGCATCGAGCTGTCTGCATCGGTGGGAGCACTGATCCGGATGACCGAGGAGGTCTTGTTGGCGATGTGGTCTGGGCAAGTCAGCGGTGTAGATGGAAGAGGAAGGAGCTACTCACGGTAGAACTCGGGTCGGACCTTGTTCTTGAGCGAGTGGACCATGGTGTGGTCGTGGGCGGACAGCCGTAAGAGAGAAGCCGGGTGGACCGGGTCGCGGAGACGCTGGACAGACATGGCGGGGAGTTTGGGAGGGTGGGGTGAGATACTGTGATTTATATTGGTAAATGAGTGTGGTGCGACTTGCTAGAAGTCTCGAATCGAATGTCCTTATACACAATGAAACAGTGAGAGCCCAAAGATGAGATGACGATAAGGATGAAGATGATCAGCAGGTCCCAGGATCAAGTACTCATATATCGATGAGCAGACGCCGATCCTTCGTAACGGGAACGACGCCATGTCTGCCTTGTCGAGATGGCGATTCGTTAGTGTAGAGAGTTGCCCAATCGGGCGCAAGCCAGGGCTGGAGTTGGTCGGGACTCGATGATCGCCATCCTCAGCTGCTTTGATGAGTGCAAAGAGACTCTGACACTCGAGGAAGTCATCGCCGGAAACAGTAACGGAGCTTCTATGTGGAAATCGCCACACCCCAAGCTCTGATCAAGCCATTTCCCCGAAACGCAGGCAGCCACGGGATTTCCCGAAACTCCGAATTTCGGCTAACCCATTCCGTCGCCCTCAAGCCCTGTCCGAGCGGACCTTGACCTGCTGACTTTGTTCTCCAGGCGCTCAGGTCCCTCCCCTCATACTCAGCGCCACCGTTCCCGCGTTTAGACTAATTGACAATGCCGGGACGGCGAATATGTTTGATCCGCGGCGTCTGGTGTACGTAAACGGTCCCTGTGATCGACAGGCGTAGCGGTAAGCTTAAGCTTCTGGTGCTTGGTCATACACGTGTGGTCATACACGTGAAGGTGAAAGAATCCAGTAATTGCCGCTAATCGTGCTCCTTCCGCACGAATGCGGTTAGAGCTGTGGTAAACCCAAGCCTTATCACGTCCAGACCTTTCAGACAGGATTTAAAAGTAGCGATCATGCCAAGCTCGGCCAGCTTGATGACAGTAGTGATCAGACTGAGACAATCGAGTTGGCTGGGCTCTGCTCAGACGACACGGTTTGGTGAAGGGAGCTCGACCGGTTCTGAGAAGGGTAAACGCGGCAATTGATAGGCCCAATCTTCTCTCTTCACTTCGCGGCAGTTCACTTTTCATGCTGCGGAGATTGTTGCCGAACGAATGGAGAAGGAGCACAAACCTCTTCGGGAAATCTAGCTTCGGTTGTTACTTCTACTATAGCTCCTGCAGTCACTTATCCGAAGCGATCACGAGCACTTCAATGCGTTTCGGCTTGACCCAGCTGTCTCCATGACTTATAGAAAGCTTCATTCCGCAACGTCTATCAGCCTCCTTCGCAAGTCGCCCGCAGATTACGCCACCGACGAATCGCAAGGGGATACAGAAGCCAATTACACGCCACAAACGATCACTATAAATTTCCCGATCGATTCCGAGTTTCCGCTTGCGGTCGAGGCGGCGCGGATTTTTTAACCCGGGAGGCTTTCCAGGGCGGCGAGAGCCTGGTGGTGGAGATTTCGCCGAGAAGGTCCCTCACCGCTTCGGTTAGTCAGTTCGGTCGGATACCCTACTTGCGCGGCATCCCCCATCCTACCCTCTCGTTTTGCTCCATCTCCTGTAATCAGAGTTCTTCCGATTCTGCCCTTGAGAAAGCGTAATCTCCATTTGCCGAAAGGACCCACGCAGCCCGTAAGGCCGATTCTAGTTCACCCGCTCACACGCACCCCTCACGTTCCCCTGCTTCTTCCTTCCCACGCCCCTACCTCCGCCTCCCGCTCACCAAAGCTTCTACGACCGCCCCTTTCCCTTATCGTCATCACGCCCCTCAACTACGCACGTTCCCCGTGATTTGCGCGGATCCCTTCGGAAAGGATCCTTCCTGAACACACTCGCTGCCTCCCGGCCTGTCTGAGCCCGACCCGCCCTGGAACCAAACATCGATTACCAGGCATCGATTCAGCATCTCGGGTGTCACCGGTGAGTCTGACATTCATGGTGCATCTCCGTGCTGCTATGCATCTTCATCAGTCCAGTTCAGAAGCTCATCATTGTCTTCCGCTTATCATCGCTTTCAATCAACTCCTACCATGATCCCTATAGCAGATCACCTGGTCCTTTTTTCCATCTCGCAATCATTCCGATGCAGAACGCATCATCTGCCGCTTCGCCTGCGGGCGGGAGCAATGGGCATAAATGGGGAGCGGTGAGCCTCCTTTCTCTAGCGGACTTGCGGTCTTCTGATTCCATGCTGACTCCGCCCCTTCTATGCCATCTCAATAGCCTGCATTACCCAATATGTACCAAACTCATCAGCGGATCACATCGAATCCCCGCTCATACACCCCTCCGGATCCCAACGTCTCTGGCTCCGATGCTCGGCGGGATGAGTCTTCAGGACAGGTGTATGCTGGCGGCGAGGGATATGCCTATCAGCCGGGCGCCGGATTTGCGCCGGTGAGCGATATAGGCTACGGCTACGGGTGAATATCTTCTCTCCGTTTTCTGAGATTGTTGACTGATTTTCGCAGCGCTCCAAGCTATTCCACTTCAGCCCCTTCTGCACCGTCGGGTTCTCGACGTGCGTCCGGGCCCAAACCCGCTTCTACCCCTCCCGCATCCACATCGTCGACCGGTGCAAATCCGTCTCCCGGATCTCGGTTCTACTCGCAAGCCGGCGACGGATCCACTGGCCACCAGCAGCCACAACAATCCCCATATCAGCCATCTTCTGCGCCTCCCCAGGTCTCGAGCCAACATCATGCTTCCATGCCGGGACAACCCCAAACTGCACATCCCTACGGCGGCGGATATTACAGCTACTACGATCCCGCCCAACAACACCGACCACCTGGTCAGTATTCGCATCATTACCCACAAGGAGGAACTCATGCCATCAACCACTCTCAATCAACATCGACAGCTCAGCAGTCGACCTCCACCTCAACCACACCCACGATCAACCAGTCCTCGACGATGGGAGATCAACACCGCGGATCTGCGACGGGGTCTTCCACTGCGTATAGCTACCCTTCAACTACGTCGCCATACACCGCGTACAGCCACGATTCGCGTTCCGGACAATGGCAGACACCTGGATCCGTCAGCCGCATGAATAGCCAGGGTACTCTTACAACGGTGAGCCAACAGACTCCATGGCAGGGGTATCCCGGGCAACATGCGATGCCTCTTCCTCCACATTTAGCTCAGGGCCAAGGACAAGGTCAAGGCCAATACCCGTGGCAGCAGCAATGGAACCCGCAGTATGGCTACCCTCCCATGGCCCCTCATGCATCCCAACCGACCTACATGTCCAACCCACCTATGCCGGGTGCGATGATGGGTGGGAAGAAGAGTAAGAAAGACAAACATGGTGTACCGATGATGGGAGACTACGGGGGTCTTGGGAAGCGACCTGCAGACGGCGGTCACGAGGAAGATGCCGACGGGAAAAAGAAGAAGGGGAAGAAGGAGGAGGAAAAGCCCGTCCCGAAGCCCATTGCGAAGTCTCACCTACACCCACCGCGACAAGCCCAATCCGCGTGGCAGCTGTTCTTCACCGACGAGCTCAACAAGGCGAAGGCCACTGCAGCACTCGAGACGTCACCCGGAGGCACGCCTCAACATGTCAAGCTCAATGTCGCGCAGATTGCGAAGGACGCCGGAGCTGCCTATGCCTCACTTGACGACGAGCAACGGGAATACTACTCCCAGAAGGTCCAGGAGAGCAAGGAGCAATATGCCAAAGATCTCGCAGTCTGGCAGGCGACTCTCACACCAGAGGATATCCGCGCGGAAAACGCCTTCCGAGCACAGCAACGGAAGGAGGGGAAATCAAGGAAGGGAAATCTAAAGGATCCGAATGCGCCTAAGAAGCCGCTAAGTGCTTACTTCCTGTTCCTCAAGGGGATCAGGGAGGACGACGGCTTGCGATCGAAGGTCTGGGGCGAGGAGACGGAGACTACGAAGCAGAGCGTACTGGCTGCTGAGCGATGGCGGGCTCTTTCTGTTGAGGAAAAAAAGGTGAGTCATGAATTGAGATCGTGGCTGATTCTCCAGCCGTATCTGCAACAAGCGGAACAGGACAAGCAGGAGTACGAGTCCGCCCGGAAGATGTATGAGGAAGACGCCGCAGCTCGAGCTCGAGGAGAAGACGTCCCACCTCGCCCGGTACACGTCCCCGATGTTCCTATCGTCAAGCTAGAACTCTCCAAGCCTCGCGTAAAAGACGTGTTGAGGGAGAAGCCGAGCAAGGTCGCGGCGAAGATAGAAGAACCGGACTTTGGCGAGTTTACCCACGAGACAACGGAGCACGACGAGACGGACCACTCGATGGAGATAGCAGACTATCAGGGATTCCAAGATCCGCTCGAGGATATGGACCTGTCTGGTTTCCATGGGGTGACGGCGCCAGGAGCTGGAGAGCATGGGGAGCAGTGGGATCTGCAGAACTTGATGGGGGATGCTCCGGAGCTCAGAAAACCGGCATTGGATGCGATATCCCCGGCGGTATCGCCCGAGGCGGCAATCTCAGCAGAGGCAGCAGTCGAGGGAGCAGCGACGCCAGCCAAAGATACCGAGGCCACCTCGATCGCCCCGACTATGGCAGAAGCTGTCGCGGAGACAACCGAGGACATCCCTGCCGTACCCGCTCCACCCACCGCCAACGAGGAGGACGTCCGGGAGGTCGCCGCTGCCGCCGAAGGCTCGCTTCCTGTACCACAGGGCCTATTTGAGCCCTCGATCGACCCTGAGACATCGGGCGTACCCACCGAGGAGGTCAACGAGCTCTTGCTGGCGGGAATGCCGCGGGCTATCGACGACTTACCAATGGGGACTGCAGTTCAGGTCGAGGCAGAGGCAGAGGCGCAGGTCGAGGCGGGATTCGTCGTGGAGCCGGAGAAGGATGAGCCTATGTCTGAAGATGTGCCTGGGGAACCTCATTCCGCTGAGACTGTCGCACCACCGCCCGAAACCGCGGGGGAGGTCGAGTCCCTGGCCGCTCACCCGGCCGAATCGTTCGACATCGCCGCGCTGACTGGCGAGATCGCGCCCGAGGCTCTCGAACTGGAAGAGCCCGATCAAATTCGAGCCGCCAGCGTCTCCACGGCTATCGAAGCGGAAGAGCTAGATCAACGGGGAGGTGAGATTACTTCCGAGGCTGTCGAAGCGGGCAAGCGCGATCAATACGGCGGGATCGCTTCCCAGGCTATCGAAGGGGGAAAGTCCGACCAACAGCAAGGTGAAATCGCACCCTTGGTCATCGATCCTCACGGCCCCGATCTGCCATCCGGACCAGCGTCACCTCCCGCCAAGGAGGAAGTCACCGCGGCACCCGCTACCGCGACCGGACTCGACGATACGCCGCTGGAGAATAGGGATGCGCCTGCGGCTGATGGAGTTTGAGGCGGGCAAGGTCTATTGGATGACTGCGGATTTCTTTTCTTTTGGGTGTATTGGACCTTGGGTTTGGGAAAGGTCAGAAAGAAGTACAAACCGTGCATGAGTTGACCAGTTGGGAGGTGCTATAATGCAGCATGTTGTTCGGTTCCGCTGGAGTTGATTACCCACATTCCTCAGGAATCGTAGGTCACGATCTCTCTCACAGCTAAGGAAATTGTCTTCCGGCTACATGATTGAAACATCTGATCTTCGATAGGGCGGTGAGGTCGCTTTGCTGTGCCCGAATCGTATCGCAAACCATCGCGAGTCTGGGAAAACCTCCTCAACCATCTCCTTCTCACACGCCCTTTCCCACCTGACCAATCCTTCCCTTCCTCGCTCATTGCTCTGCAGTAAGATGCAATGAAATTTGGATCGGACTCTCAACACCGCATTCACCCTTCGGTAGTTCCTGCCATGTCGTCAATCGTCACCCCGAACGACCTCACCCGGGTTCTCGAACGAGCGAAATCCTCCGATGCTCTCGGCGAGAAGATAGCCAGGGCTATCGACCTGATCGATGGCGTTCTCGGAGATGTCGGGTGAGTCTCTCCTCGTTTCCTCATCATGGCCCTGCTTGGTTGCTGCTGATCCCTGATTTACTCAGGGAGGAGGCCATCGCCATCTCTTTCAATGGCGGTAAAGATTGTCTGTTCCCCCCTTCCCCTTGGCCGGCTCAAGCTGATTGACCTATATGCAGGTACCGTCCTCCTACACCTCTTCGCAGCCGTCCTTTACGCTCGACATACTTCCCTTCCCACCTCCATCCCGCCTTTCCATCCACCACTCCCCTCACCTGGACCAAGCCACGATTCTCGGCCAAACGGGCATTCCTCACCTGTATCCACCGCACTATCAGCACCGATCAACGGCCCCAACCATCCCCCACCACCTCTCCCCATCTCTTGCGTCCAACCTCCATCGAGCTCAACGCACCATATCCGCCATTCCTCGATGCCGTACCCATACCCGCCCATACGGTCAATCTACATAACCGCGCCGAACCCCTTCCGCGCGCTTGAGAGCTTCGTGCTCTCCTCGGCAGAAACGTACGGCCTCGACCTCTATCGATTCGGAGGGGGGATGAAGGCGGCGCTTTCCCAGTACTTGGGATGTGGGGGCGGGCGAGGAGTCCGAGCGGTTTTGGTCGGGACGAGACGGGGAGATCCTAATGGCGGTGAGTTGGAGTCAACCTCGGACAACCCGGTAATCACCCGGTGGGCATGCTGAGATGGGTTGGGTGGCACCGTAGATGTCGAGCCGCTGGCCCCGACTGATCCGTCCTGGCCAGCGTTCTTGAGGGTCCACCCTATACTCGATTGGTCGTATACGGACGTCTGGGCGTTCTTGCGGGAGATGGGCGTGCGGTGGTGTACTTTATACAACGAGGGGTCAGTCCCTTGTCCCTCAGATCCCATCACTCCAGGTGATGACCCTTGGTGATATCGTGCTGACTTGAGCAGGTACACGTCGTTGGGCTCGACGATGAATACGGTCCCGAATCCGCTGTTGCGGAATCCTTCAGGCGGATGGGATCCGGCGTGGAAACGTATGTGACTTTGGTTCGGCTGGAGACCATGCTCATTTGAGAAGTTGAGGACGAAAGTCAAGAACGGGCGGGAAGACTGGATACGTCTTCATGAGAGATGACGATGCGACAGGGACGACGTAGATCACCTAGACCCACATTGGGATATCATGCATAAAGCTCACATATCGGTTAAGGAAGATCAGATCCAAGGGGACTCCTCTCCATCACGGAGCATCAGAAGTGGTTGTCACCTTCGCGATGTCAGCCCGTGTCGTGAGACACTTCAGGCTGTTTCAAGTATTGAATGCTCGTGGAAACTGGTCCAGCGCTTCTCGCACCACTCAAGGCTGGTGATTGAGCGCTTTGGCGAGTCACGAAACTGCACTCTGCTGAAATCTCGAGCTGACTGAAGCACAGCATGAAATGCATCACACCTCCTCCCGACTGACCGGCTCGTACCCTCCTTTCCCTCCAGGCGCAGGTTTCTTCGACAACGCCAACTTCCGTCTGTACGCTTTCCAACCTAAGTCGATGCCTCATGTAAGCGCTTACATCTCTGCGTGGATCTCAGGAGGGAGAGACCTTCTGGTGGGATCTCGTACAATCTCGCATAGTCCACATCGTTCCCCACCCAGAAATCCGTGCAGTTCTGCTCACCCAAATCAGTCGAAGTTCTCGTGACAGTAAGGACGTGAGCTAGCTCACCTTGACCAGCCCCATATCGAACGGATTCTGATCCATCCCCGCCCTCCTCATCCCGCCCAACGCCTTCCCCTTCGTAAACCGATCCAATCCCAAAATCTGCAACAGCGGCCCACTGATCGCCCTTCCCGCCGCACCACAAAACCTGCCAATCCCTACCGGTCCAGGTCCATGCGCATGTCCATGACCATGACCATGTTTCCCAATCGGTCCCAAAGCCTCCCCATCCGGTCCGAGACTCGCGTCCTGCACCACTGCATCCTCGCTCGCCCCCATCGGTCCGACTCCCGCACCGATCGCGATAGCCTGCTTCATCGCGCCACTCTGATCTCTCAAACTCTGTCCGCCTCGACCACCCATGAAGCCGTATCGACCGAGGTTCGAGACTTCGAAGGCCGTCATCTGCCGTGACACTTGCCATAAGTGAGATACGACGAGGATGGAGGTCCAGGTCAGTTGGAGAGTCGCCCAGAGGGAGACGGAGAGAAGGAAGGCGTCGTAGTTGCCGGCTTGGCAGAGAGTGGTGGAGATCTCGCAGATGGAGAAGCCGGGCGAAGCGGTGGGGACGTATTCGGGAGCGTTCTCGAGGATGTCTGCGACTTTCAGCAAGCGAACAACTTAATGAGAGAGGCCCTTACATGCTACAGATAAATGGTCGAAGAAGAGGATGCCGGAGATGAGGAATATGACGAATAGGAGGAAATAGCGGTGATTCCGGAAGCCAACTTCAGGGGGTCAGCGTGCACATTTGGCTAGCTGGTGGAACTCACCACAGTTCCAGATCCAGGGACAGTGGCTGTCAAAGCATTAGCTAGCTTAGACGAATCTGAAGCGAGCGACTCGCTGATCATATCGAGCAACACACCGTCCGCAAACCCGACAATGCTTCGACCGCAAAGGTTTTTTTGCCTATGGCAATAGTCAGCTCACTCACACATCTCATCCGCAAAGAGCTCACCATACACTTGATGCAGTAATTTGTTCCATTCAGTCGCCCTGCGTCGACCAGCTCTTCTAGAGCCTGCCATCATCAACAAAGTCCCTAGCTTAGTAGGTTTGCTCACCAGCTTCACCTCGGAATCGTTCACCGGCTTCGGAACATACCCCGGATCCGTCACGATCCCTCGATAGAGGTTATAAGCACACGTCACGCCGCTGACGAAGAATGCTAGATTCATCCCTATGTGTCCCGGTGTTCCTGCTTTCCTCGTCAGATTGGTAAATCTTCCCACATGGACAGAACGTACCTGTGGCTAGCCGTGTTGCCCATGCCCAAAACACCCAGATCAGGGAGGCGATGATGATGGCTGCGAAGTAAGGGGACGCGGTTAGTCGGTTGTCTTCTGGTTGATGGCCGAGGAGGACTCTCATCGTTATCTGCATGGTGTCAGAGCAGAATTGCTGAGGAAGATCGAATGAGATTGGACCCACAATCTGCATGGTGTAGAACTCGGCGACCGCAAGGGGAGCGCTGGAATAGATAGGCAGATGTTGGAATGTCTTGAAGACAACAAGCAGCGCCACTGTAGGTAAGATGAAGATCGCTAGACATGTATTCCGCTGCTGCAGATCAAACCAATTCGACGAGGCCAAAAGAGGACGTACTCCGCTTAATCGACCCATTGACCTTATCCCGTCGACTGAATACCCCGCTTCCTCCAATGCCCTCGAATACGGCACGAGCCCCTTCAGCTCCTCCGCCATATCCCTCGCCGTCTTCCCCTGATCCTCTTTGACGTATAGGTCCGCATCGGCTTCGACTAGGTGCCGGATACAGGGTTTCGAGCCTTTCACGGCGGCCCAGTGAAGAGGGGTCATCCCTGCGTTGTCGGTTGTTTGGACTGATGCGCCGTGTCGGAGTAGCAGGTCCACCGAGATGGCGTCGCCTGTTGATCATCAGTCGGGCCCGAGCGATACGATGAGCTTGAGAGCGTACCCTGGTATGCTGCCCACATGAGCGCGGTATGGCCATCCGTATCCTTCTCGTCAATCGCGACTGGCTGATGAAGCTGTACGAACCACCATGAGCGACTTTTCCCACTGTTGAAGCTGCTTGACCGCAGCTTGTCGTGAAGAATGCCGCTCACCATGTAGAGCAGCGGCATCACCGCACTCGAATGCGTGATAAGCTGGAGGGTATTAAACCCCTGTGCATCCCTTATGCTCGGGTCCGCCCCCCTGCTTAAGAGCAGATGCACCAGATAAAGATGACCATTCCTTGCTGCCCACTGTAGAGGCGTGGCTTTCAGGTCACCGCCCAGAGCGTCCACGTCTGCCCCGTTGTCTAGTAGGAATCGGCAGGTCGCCATGTGAGCGTTGATGGCTGCCCAGTGTAAGGGGGTTACATCTTGCGAATCGCGGGCGGAGAGGTCGAGTGTGGGGTTGGATTGGAGGAGGGCGATTAGGCTTTGGGTGTCGCCCCGTTGAGCGAAAGCGTGGATGCTGAGCTGGGGGGTGTTAGGTGATTCGAGGGGGCTTGGGAAGGAGATCACCTCGCCGGATGGGATGTCCGGCTCGGGCTCATGGATAGTCTCGGTGCCGACCTCGGCGCTAAATCGTGAGGGGTCTTCGTTGCTGAGGGGATCATCGTCAACATGTGGACCACCTTTGGAGAGCCGTTTCGAGTCGGATGAACCCGTCGACTGCGAGGGACCAACGTCCGCGTTGGGTGATGAGGGCGCCGTCATGGCTTTCGGCTACACGAGCTGTCGGGTCAATTGATCACGGATCATGAAGCTGCTCGTGAAGAAGCATCCACGAGTATACAAGCTACCAAACGAGCGCGATAGGTTAAGAGGACAACGGAGCTAGGAGGCGATATATGTTGCGGGGCAACGCGTTCCTGTTCACTTCACCGGTTCTTGCCACCCACGCAAGCTTATCCTCATCACCTTGACATCACCAATCTCTCACTCATGATACATGAGCGATAGCGACTCCCTCCAAAGACTTTGGGGATAGCCAGCCTGCTGGCTGATTGCCTCAACCCTCATCCAGCCTTTTTGGAGATATCGGCCAGACATCGCCTTCCCCTTCACCACGATGCAATCCATCAACCGCTTCCTCTATGGCCCGACCCCCGAAGAACGAGTCCGGAATTGGCAGGGGAAGCTGCGGGGCCAACAACGAGAGCTCGACAGGGAGATCCGGAATGTATGTCCGGCACCGATTCTCGTCTACAATCTTGCTCCGCCTTCTTTAGCTGATAAAGTTGATCGTCCAGCTCGAGATGCATACCCAGAAATCCCGAATAGAGCTCCGAGCACTTGCGAAGAAGAATAACGTCAATTCCGCGCGGATACTCGCGAGAGAGCTGGTGAGGGCCAACAAGCAGCGAGATCGGTTGGTTTCGAGCAAGGCGAGGGTGGGGAGCGTGCAGATGCAGCTGCAACATCAATTATGTGGGTCTGCCCTCTTCTCTACTCAAATCCCCCATCAATTCAAAGAGTATATGTGGAGGGGGTCACGTGGCTGATAGCGAGGACAGCGATCGTGAAAGTGACCGGCGCCTTCCAGAAATCAACAGAGATCATGAAGACGACGAACCAGCTGGTCAAGCTGCCCCAGCTGAGCGCGACCATGCGAGAAATGAGCATGGAGATGATGAAGGTACCCGTCCCCTCATTGATCAGAGCCAGTGTTGACTTTGGATAGTCTGGGATAATGGAGGAGATGATCGAAGAGACGCTAGATACTGTGGATGACGAGGAGCTGGAGGAGGAAGCGGATGCCGAGGTCGATATGGTGTTGTTTGAGTTGACGGATGGGAAGTTAGGTCAGGCGGGGAAGGTCGGCGGGGAGCTGCCGGTGAGTCACCCTTTACCTGAGGATTCCAAGCGGGGAAGCAGGATGCTTATGTGTGGAACAGGCGGAGAAGGCGGACGAGGAGGACGTCCAGGAGACGCAGAGAATGCAGTGGGAGATGCACGATCTCCTGAGTTCATGAGGGGGTGGAAGCACGGGGATCATCATGTGGGGACTTGTGGAGTATGCAGCGTGGGGACGCAGCGTCGAGATAGCCGATGTATACCATGTACAACTTCACCTCACAGCCATCGGTACTGGACTGAGCTACGCACACATGCATGCTAATCCACCGAAACACCCTGATCTCTCAACTCGCTCTTCGCCTGCGTGATCTCCCCCAACAGACTCTCGTACGCTTCTGGACAATCATGGAACCGGACCAAGCCTAGGCCGAGGGAGGAGAGGGAGTAGGCGCCGGATGTCACGAGGAGCCACCAGGGGATCTGCGAGCACAGCGAGCAGATCCGTCAGCTGGAAGCTATAGATGAAAGATAGAGTCGACGTGCGATTGGGAGTATGGCGGCTGATGTTTCGGGGGAGAGCAGGGGTATTGGCAGGATTCGGAGGATGAGCAGGAGGTAGAGGATGATGAGGGGGATGACGAAGGTGAGGAATTGGGTCGCTTTTGTCATGATCGCATCTACCGAGTGGCTTCACCAAAGTCCTCGGGTGTTGTTGTGTTTTATTCAAGATGAAACGCTGCAGTGATGATGCTGTTCCATGAAGGAAGGGCAGAAACCACAGACGGAGGGATCCAATATACAACACTGTTTCACCACGTGGAGTGGACGCCTAAATCCAGAGAATGCTTGGACTTGCTCTTTATTTTGCTTGAATATCTCCCGCTACGCCCAAGTGGGATCGATGAACGTTTCTGCAGCGGGTGCTTCGGTTTCTGCAGGTGTCACTCCGGCCTCATCTTCCTCTCGTCCGCCTTGTCTAAGCCCATGATGACATCTTCGAACATTTCGTGATCTCGTCGCACCGCCGGCGAAAGGTGCAACCCTCAACCCTGCTATTCGGGTCCGACATGTACGACGCGACGGAACCAAAAAGCCCCCACGACCCCGTTAATGACACTTCTACCCAATCGATAGCCTTCAGCACCTCATCGACCGCATAGGACGTCCTTGTCACGTAAAGAGCCACCCGAATCGAGAAAGCTGGATCAATTTCATTCCAAACATGGCCTTCCAGCGGCTCAGTTTCCTGCATCGCGTCCCTCCGACTCAAGCCGTTGTCTCCGATGCGCACCGACAATCACGTGTATCTCCATCTTTGCTTCACGCCCCGATGTGTTCTTTGGCGAGCACAGCTGTTCAGCCCGCCAAGACACTCCGTGGGAAGGCTCGGTTGCTTAGGATGGCCAACTCTCAAGAGCAAAGCGATTTCTGGCAACTCAAGAATGACCCCAGTATGATTCTCGAAGTTACCACTTGAATGGCTGATATCTTCAGACTATGAGAGTATGGCAGTCTCGTTGTCATGTACGGACAGGCGTAGTTGGTCACACTAACCGCAAAGCTAAAAAGCATCAATAGGAAGTCCCGACCCGGGATATTCCTCCAATTATGAGGTACTAGGAATGATGGACTGCGTCCCCGAACCCTCGGGTCGGGATAGCTTTGATTTGTCAACCATGTTATTCTTACCTGACCGGAGCCAACATCAGGAAAGGGCACCTCCGGGCTGGTCTGCGAGCTGTCCATACTGTGTCCCATAGCCCTGAGCCACCAGTCAGTTCCTTGCGCGTTCGGGACCTTGAATCCTTGCTCCCAGGAAATGTCAGCTGCACACGAATATCCTGCTGATGAGAGAAACACTGCCACGTGGACGCCCATCCGATAGCTGGTCCAACTCGGTCACGTCCGGATCTCGAAGAGCTATCCGACGAGCGGAAGGCTGAAGCGGCGTTTCAGAGGAGTTTATGGGTTAGGATCGCCCGTTGCCAAGGCTTTGTACGCCATCTCCCTGAAAGGTAATCCCGTCTTACGGCGGACGCTACCTGACTGGAGTGACCTAGAGTCGGTATAACGAAGACTTGTCTCATGGGCAGGAGGTATCGATATAAGAGCGTGTCGATACGGTGCAGACTCTTTTAAGCTCAAAGAGCAGAGACCCAATGGTGTGGTGCGCGGACAGGAATTGATTGTCAAGGACGAGAAGGCGCCCTAGTGAGACCCTTCGGTGCGCAGCACGTAGAGCTGACTCTAGAATGCAGCTGCATCGGCTGCAAGCTGATCATGTGCCTGTTTAGCCAGAGCAACGGAAGGAAGGGATTTCCAGACGGATCTCGAAGGAAACATGGAATCCAACGTTAAAGGCTGTCATAAATGTTTCCGAGCTGGATAGTATCCTCGCCTCATGGCCGAAGAAAAAGGCAGATTGACGCATCGATGGAACTACCAGATGCCTTTGAAAGGATGGTGCCACATTACGCCACATTCCGCTCGGCCGTCGGGAAGCGTTCCTTGCTTAACTTTTTTGATTTTCGCTACGGTCGTACAATAGCTCTGCATACATTTCCCATATCCTTGCTCCATCCTTACCCATTACCCCTTATCAGACGATGACCGGCATGATGAACGGCAATGGCGTCTCGCACGAGCTCGCACCTGGCCAGTGAGTATTTCACTACACCGAGATTTTGGGGGAAGGTAGTCGCGCACGTTGTTACGACTGTTGATTTCGACATTCCAACACGACTCAACCTTTGCATCCCTTCTGCCCGTCTCAGAGTGTAGTTTGATGCTGACGAGTGTGTTTTGCTTCTTGAATCTGCTCCTCGACTACTCCCGCCTGTCGCCAGCTTCCTCTTCACCTCGGAATCGGTTGGCGAGGGTCACCCCGACAAGATCTGTGATCAGGTCTCGGACGCTATTCTTGATGCGTGTCTTGCTCAGGTGAGTAGCTTCGCAGACCTCGGCAACCTCTCTTTTGGGCGAAGTCCTGCCTTACAGGATTCAAGCTGATTTCTGCTTAAAGGACCCCTTCTCCAAGGTCAGTCTCCCGTTTCCGGACTGTGGCGTGTCCGCACCGCTGCTGTGCTTGTGGAGCTGGCTGACACTTGAGTAGGTTGCCTGTGAAACAGCCGCCAAGACCGGTATGATCATGGTCAGTCCCCCTCCTTCCTCCCCGCTCACTACCTGACATAGTCCAGGTCTTTGGTGAAATCACCACCAAAGCCAACATCGACTACCAGAAGGTTGTCCGCGAGACGATCGAGCAGATTGGCTACGACTCGTCCGACAAGGGCTTCGACTACAAGACCTGCAATGTGCTTGTGGCTATTGAGCAGCAGAGTCCGGAGATCGCAGCGGGTTTAGACCATGGGGCTTTGGAGAAGATTGGGGCTGGTGATCAGGGAATTATGTGAGTGTCAGCTCATCTGATGTAGCCTGAGGCCAGAGCCCCTCTTTTGATGGCTGCTGGTCTTGGGGGGCTCTCCGACCTGCGCTGACGTTCCGCAGGTTCGGCTATGCTACCGACGAGACCCCCGAAATGATGCCCCTCACCATCATGCTCGCCCACAAGCTCAACTCCGCCATGGCCGCTGCTCGACGAGACGGATCGATGGCGTGGCTGCGTCCGGACTCGAAGACGCAAGTCACCGTGGAGTACAAGAAGGAACCTTCCGGCGCCGTTGCCCCCATCCGCGTCGATACCGTTGTTGTTTCCACGCAGCACGCCGAGGAGATCAGTACCGAGGACCTTCGGACCGAGATCTACGAGAAAATCATCAAGAAGGTCATCCCTAAAAGCCTCCTTGACGAACGAGTCATCTACCACATCCAGCCTTCTGGTCGCTTCGTCATTGGTGGACCTCAGGGAGACGCCGGTCTGACCGGCAGGAAGATCATCGTGGACACCTATGGCGGATGGGGTGCACACGGCGGAGGCGCTTTCTCCGGGAAGGACTGGTCCAAGGTCGACCGATCGGCGGCTTACACTGCTCGATGGATCGCCAAATCCCTCGTCGCCGCCGGTCTCGCCAAGCGCGCCCTCGTTCAATTGTCTTACGCCATTGGTGTCGCAGAGCCCCTTTCAATTTTCGTTGACTCGTACGGTACCGGCAAGAGGTCAGACGAGGAGCTCGTCAGTGTCGTCCGCAGCAACTTTGACCTGCGACCGGGAGTCATCGGTGAGCCCTTAGCTGATCTGGATATCTGCCTTCGCTGATCCTGTGTCACAGTCCGCGATCTTGGGTTGCAGAAGCCCCAATATCTGAAGACCGCATCCTACGGCCACTTCGGCAACCCCGCATACTCATGGGAGCAACCCAAGGAGCTCAAATTCTGAGCATCCCTCCCCCTCCCCTCCCCTGTCCTCTCCTCCCATCCCTTCCCTCCCTTTCTTCACCTTCCTGCCATGGCATCTGGGACACCTCGACCGAGGCCCACACGCGAGTTCCACCTCGTGCATCCTTACCCCTGCGCATCGCTTCATACGACTTTGATACCACCATCATCTGCAAACCCCAGCATTCGCTATATTCCCACATATTCAATACCCACAAAACGCCCAGGTCTATTGAATGCAGATCTGGAGGACTTATGCCCATTGTCGTTTCCAGTCTTAGACAGGTTTATAGAGAAGTGGCAGAAGGTAGAGGATCTTCCGGTCTTTATGAATGCGCTCAACCGCCCCGAATCAGCAGGGTCATCGTCAGACTGCATCGTGGTCTCGTGAGACTGACCAGGCGAATCCGAAAGGACGATGGATTCCCTTAGCCTGGCGTCAAGCAAGCAAAGGAACCCTCAAGATGGCATACAGGATTGAAAATCGAATGCAGAATGCTCGTGCCCGGAAAGAGCAGGCTTGAAGATCATATGTCCTCGGATGACCCCTCATCAGTGAGATCACTCCCGAGCGCGACCATCAATGTAATCGCATCCGCGCGATCGGTAACCGATACCCAGGCAATTCCCAATACCGCCTCTTCACGCCCTTCCACACCTCCTCACGAAGGCTCTCAGGGATGGGTACGTCGTGCCATATGACTTCGAGGCCGACGTCTTCGAGGTGTAGCTCGGCGAGGTGCGAGGAGACAGAGTAAATTGTCGGGTCTAGGGAATGAGGTCAGCTCCAAGCGAAAATGATCAGTGGGAGATGTGGGGAGACGTACTGGTCGCTCCGAGACCGTTCCAAAATGAGAACGTGCCATGCTCAGGTTCGAGAATGTCGGGTAAGACATCGAAGAATGCCTTGAGATCTACGCAGCGGCGTCAATCTCCCTTTCTCAGAAAGAAGGACGAGGACAGACCTTCATACGCCTCGGCAAAGGTATCGACAAATACCGTATAGAATCCCATACCCTCAGGTGTCTGAGCGGTCACCTCGACTAGCTTCTCCGGATCGAGCAGCCAATCCTGCCATCTCCCCTCGAGAATTCGGACGCCGGGCCAATCGTACACCCCTTGAGCGCGCATGTGCTCGAGTACCTGTGGGTGCGCTTCGATGATGGTGTGATGTGATGGTCGAGGTTGAGATGACAAGCGATATTGGAACAGGCGGTCAATCTGCCTGATTCAGCTGACGTGACCCCATCGATGGAGATCATGTACGATGCCTAGGCCGTAGCCGATATTGAGTATAGATATACTTTGTCCACCAGGCTGTGCGTCAGGAAGGTCCGCCGTCGTCAGGCGGACATGCTCATTCACTTCTCCCCATCAGCTGGTGTGAGCCGACGCGAAAATATACTCACTCAGGGGCTCTTCCCAGCCCATCATAACGCTAGCTTCATCCATCAGCGCTCACTCTCGCCAGTGACACCAGACCGACCCATTACTATCCTCATCCATCACCCGTTCCCTTCCATCCTCTCCGGTTTCCCATACAAGCTTACTCCTCAGGAAAGTAAGATTGTCGCCCGCGGAGCTCTTGTCTTCCGCTCGAAGCTTCGTATCGCTCGACGACTCGCGGTCTGATGCTGAGGATATAGCGTGATGCAGCATCTCTTTAACCATTCATGAGCACCTCTTCACCGGAAGTGCAGCATTTTCGCTAGTCGCTCGTGCAAAAAGCGCTCACCTGACCTAACCCCTTCGTTCCGGATAATCTCCCACCCCTCCCTATCCCCCAAACTGAGACACACCTCCCCCGCCGTCCTGCCCCACCGATCAACGGCATTCCACACCGCTCCTCCCACCAACAACAATCTCAGTATCTCGGGCTCACGCCGTTCGGCGGCGTAGTGCAGGCATGACCAGCCGAGGTGCGGGTCTTGGTACCATGCTGGAGCACCTTGGGAGAGAAGCGAGGAGATTGTGGAGGGTGAGGATGATTGGGAGGTGAGGAGGAGCTGTTCAGCCAGAGGGATGAGATCCGGGGGAAGGTCGGGATCGGCCATTGAGGTGCTCATGCCTTGAACAGACACAAAAGCGGAGTGGAACTGTCATTATGCAATGCACAAGGTTGAGAAATCAGTCACGTGATGTCTAGGCAGCGGATACGTCCCACTTTGTCCTCCTTCGATTTCCACATCAATTCCAGTCTCCGTGCAACTCTCACAACAACAAGCTCCACCAGACCACGCTCTCAACCCTCTGCTACGGCTGCAAGTGTCCGCAGCCCCGCTCTCTACCCCAACCCACCCCACCCATGAAATTCACAATCACCTCCTACCACGCCCTCGCAACCTGGAAATGGGACACCTCGACCGAACCTCACAAGCTCTACCACTACGCAAAGTCCGGCTCAGGCTCCGGTAACGATGCCGGTGGCGGGGTCGACGATGACGACGATGAGGATGAGGATGACGTCTGTGGGATCTGTCGGTTGGCTTATGAGAGCTGTTGTCCGGATTGTAAAGTCCCCGGGGATGATTGTCCTCTGAGTGAGCCAGTCAAATTCTCCCAGCCTTTGCTCTCACCCTCTTCCCTTTCTTCATGTTTGATCACTCCCTTATGCCTTATGACTGGACCTGACCGTTTGCGCCGCAGTATGGGGCGAATGTACACACATCTTCCACATGCATTGTCTACTCAAATGGATCGGTACGGAATCATCGAAGCATCAATGTCCGATGGACCGGCGACCATGGGGTGAGGCTGCTTCTTCCCCGCGGTCCACACATTAGTGGACTCCCGATTGGCAATTGCGGTGTGCGCGGAGAAAGCTGATTCTCCATGCAGTCACCGCCGATCGTAAACCCGACCAGCTTCCTACGACCGTCACCGGGGCGCCTGTCGCGACTGTTGCGCCGGGACCATTGCCGCATCCCGGGAGTGAGGAGGAAGGGGAAGCAGATGCTGGAGCGGGTCAGGGCGAGGGGGAAGGAGGCAATATGGAGGTCGACGAGGCGCGGCAATTGGGGAACTGAGTGGCGTTCAGGACGGATGTCGGGACCGAAAGAGGACGAACATACCAGCATTTTGGATACCCTGTATGTACGATTCTACTAAGAACTTGAACGACCGCCGCGAGCTGGACTCTATCCCTGCACCCAAGATCGTCTCCTGCACGGAGTTCAGCTCTATGGGGAGGAGAACACGCGAGGCCTACGGCTTCCCAGCAAACCCCTTCTCCGATAACACATCCACCTCTTCTGCCGTCAACTCGAACGTCATCGCTTTGGCGTTCTACGACGATTGCGTCAGCCTTCGCCCCCAGTTGGCGTTTGGCGATCTGTTCCTCACCTGCTCGGCCTGCGAACCCGTTCGTGCTCCGGCCAGAGGGATCGCGCCTTTCCTGATAACCCAATTGATCGCGATCGCCGACATCTTCACGTCGTACTTCTCAGCGAGCAGCTTCATCTCGTCCAGCAATGGCTGCATCTGCTCCCACGAGAAGTCGTTGCTGATTCTGCATATCTTGAGCACGGGACAACAAGGCGATCGGGAGACTTACTTTCGTTTCGAAGGCATCGGGTTGGCTGCGGAGTACTTTCCCGTGAGACGACCTTGGCCGAGGGGAGAGTCTGCGTCTACGTCAGTATCATCCCAGACAGAATATGAGGAGGTACATACAAGCAAGACACGCGATATTCTTCTCCTTCATGTACGCCATCAATCCCGATTTGTCGGGGAACTGTCGGAGGAGACTGTATTCGATCTGGTTGGATGCGATGGGAACGCCCTGTTTCTCCATGACCTCTCCGATCGCTCGCCTGCACAGTATATCCTCATAAGTGCGGAAACAGTAGCGGGTTGAAGACACTTACAATGCGGCTTCGCTGAAGTTCGAGACACCGACAGATTTGGCGAGACCGAGTTTGACGCATGCTGCGAGACCTCGTCCTAGGGTTTTGAACGAATAAGGAGTGACCGGTACATGTATCTGTATCCGTCAGCACCACCTCATCGCAAGGGTATGAGGACATGCTTGGTAGAGGTCGACCGAGTCTAGGCCGAGTCGGTCGAGCGACAAGCGCAGGGCCTTGGGCAGGTTGGGTCGGAAAACGAACAAGTGGTGCGGCAGAGGCCACGGAAGGACTTTGGGTTACGAATCAACGGAAAATCTGACAACGACGCAGGAAAACTGACACTTTGTCGCTATGTACAGTCTCGATCGGGTCTCCTCGTCTGTCTCTCGTATCAAATCGCCGATGATGCGCTCGCTCTTCCCAAGCCCGTACACCTCGCTAAAGCCGGTCAGAGCGGGCATATAAACGGAGGTGGACTCACGCGGTGTCGTAAAAGGTCAGACCGACCTTGTTAGAGATCTGCCATGCATCTTTGATCCCTAACATGTCCTCGGGCTTATGATCCCAGACAAAGGTGTCTCCCCATGACCAAGTACCTTGGTACCTATCAGCTTGTAACACGATGATCGCTGATGGGGGGCGTACCAATGGCCATGGCAGGCACTTTACTACCGTTGATCGTTGCGAGCTGAGTGGTCATGGCGGAGTCTTGGGTGCCGTCGCCGGAGGAATGCCGAGTGCTCATCGTGGAAGTGGTGAAGTAGTGAGCGAGGTTGGAAGAACAGTCATCTCAATATACGAGGAAACCGACAAGCCTCACCGATATCACCGTCTTCCGTCGGATCTCGGAGATCGTCGTTCCCTGACCCGAGCGGAGAACAGTGATCTCTCCGTTCCCTGACGAACTGCCCTGGAAAGTGATTTGTCTTGTTATCGTCAGAGTCACAATCATTCCAGCTGTCAATGTGGCTCGTGACCGCTGTCGGATCCGTCCACGGTCAAGATAGTCAGTCATCATCATCCCCTACCTGGCATTAAGCTGACAGAATGGCCCAGAGTTCACGTTCGCACTGGAGCAGAAGAAAACATACACGGTCGGCCGCGATCGGAATTGCGTTATCCGATTTGAATCCCGCCATGTGAGGCCCAGGGAGGGATCGCTCATAGTGGGAGATTGGGATCCCACAAATGTGCGTTGCCTCGCTAGAAGGCAAGGGAAGCGCCGCCTGATCATGACTAGCGGTTGAAGCCGCCTGAGCTGAAATGGAAGCTCGAGCCGAAGAAGATTGGAACGTTTGGTGCCTTCAAGACGATCGCCCCGCGAGATGAGAATCTGGTTGGATCCTTGGATAAGGAGGATTATGATTTGCAGGAACTGGATGGTGCTCATGAGTGTTTCCTGGGGGATCTCCTGGGGATGGGGATTGAGCTGGCCGAGGATGGTTGGTTCATGTGAGTCGCCAAACCCATGCATCTGTCGGGCGATCTGATGATGGGCAGAATCGTCTGGGCAGATCTGCACTTGCAGTACGATAAGATGAAGGATGAAAGCGAGGAGGTACACGAGACGTTACGGAAGTTCTGTGAGCCTCGCTCGTTCGGCTGCTGGTCAGAGCTCATTGTGAGGACAGGCGTTTCCTGGACCCAGACCTTCGACATTAGCGACAAGCCCCATTTCGTGCTATCTTCCACATACAAGTCCTCCCCCGACTGCAACTACGCCGTCTGCTTCGGCGTTCGGATCCTGCTCCCCGCCTACCTGAACGCCCTTCTCTCACGCTTCCGAGCATGCTGGAAGAAGGTGGCGGACTCTCAGGACAGCTTCTCCCTCCCGGATGAGATGGATAGGATTTTCCAGCCCCAACTGGATACAGCTCTGCCAAAGAGTCGGGGGGATGTCCAGTGCTGGTTGCCCGATGACAGACGGCTGGAGATGTTCCAGGGCTGGAAGCTGATGGGGCTGAGGGGGCAGGCGGTAAGTCAGAGCGAGGTTGCGTCAAGAACGGGGCTAATGGGAGTCAGGCTGCGGCGGAGAGACGGTACTTGACCGCGATGGGAGGGCAGTATGCCGAGCTCGACGTGATCTCCCGACCTCTCCTTTCCGGCAAAGACTTTCAGGACCGCATTGCAGGCTGGATCCAGGAAGTCAAATCCGAGAACGTTCCAGATCAAGCACTGGTGGTATACTTCTCGGGCGTCAAGGAAGGTCTAGCGAAGCAAGGGGTCGATTTCAGTTCGGTAGTGGGGACAGTCTGCCAGAGGTGAACACGTCCTGTAATATGGGATGGCGCGCTGAAGCTCTTTCAGGCTAGGCATTGCTGTAGTTTCCGGTGCGGTGTGCTGGGGAGCGGTCAAGCAGGGAGGCGTGCGGGAGTACATCGACTTTATGGCTTCTGCTGGACAAGCAGGCACTACTGCTGCAGGTTTGCATCTTCCCCGTAGTCTGCACTTCAGCTGACACCTCCGACAGCCTCGTCATCTGTCAGAGCCCCGGCCAACACCTTCGCCGTTCCCGACCTCCCGCATCATAGAGCAGCCACTCAGCTCGCACCATCGCCATCTACTCAACAGTCCCCACCTCGCTCAACCTTCATCCCGTCAACATTCCCAGACGAGGTGGACGATCTATCGGTTCGCAGACAGCCTTCGCCCCCAAGGGCTCGAACCATACAGAAGGAGGTCGAGTGTGAACCGCAACCTTCCATCGTCAAAGATAGTCTCAATGATTCGCAGCCCTCTGCCCGTCGTGTGCGTTTCTACGTGAGGCCGATCGGCGATGCTGATGGGCTGTTTTTCAGCCTTTGAAGCGACGAGCCGGACGTCCTGTTGACCTCTTTCAAGATGAGCTGTTCGATGCTCCCGCTAGTTTGGAGCTCGAATCGACTCAAAAGCAGTCCATGCCGTCGTCTTCGCAGCCGTCGATGGGGAGGGACGAGTCGCCCGCTCCCCTTCACGAAGGAACCCATTCAAGGAATGTCGACAGCTTGGTAAACTTTGTTCGATCGGCTCATCTGGACTCCTCTGACATGCTCAGATGCCTTCTCTTCCCGGTAAATCCCGGCTGAAACGTCGCGGTGGTCCCGAAACGCAGCAGTCCCTCTTGGACCTGGGCCTGGACGCATCGTTCGAACGAGATCGCAAGTCGATGGAGACGTCCGCGGATATCCGGAAGCTTTACGAGCAGACAAAAGTCAGGAGCCCCCGACCCGTGATGAAGCGGTCGAGGATCAATACGCGTCAACAACCCGCCGAGCCGATGGACTTGGATCCGGATGAGGAGGATCCGATCCAATTTACACTGAAGAAGGCGGCTCGGTTGAAGAAGGAGGGGAAAACGCAGACCAGTCAGGCGCTCATGCCGCCGCCGGCGCAAATCACACGTGGTCGCTCTCCGACAGAGGAACCGGAAGAGGTGGAAGAGCCTACTTCACCGAAGAAGACGCCACCGCGTCGAAGAACCCCCTCGCCCGTGAAGAAGTCTACTCAGACCAAGAGCAGTACACCGGTGACCACAGACGAGGCCTTCCTGAAAGCCATCACCAAGGCTTCGAAGTCGAAGAAAGCGGTCGATGAGCTTGACAAGGAGTTCAATCAATTGCGTATTCCGAAACCTGGTGCTCCTGGTGGATCAACGGTGGTCAAGGCCAATGTATGGGACGCGACGCATCCGGACTACACGATTGTGAACGACTTTGACGATGATCTTCGAGGCAATTTCATCCAGATCGTCAGGAAGGACTTGATGCGGAAAGACATTGGAACCCCGAGATCCGAAAGGGTTGATGATGGACGGCCGAACTTCAAGAAGTTCAAGAAGGTACGCAGTCAAACTCAAATTCTGGTCAAATTCCGTTCTGAATAAGTAAGCAGAAAAATGTGACGCGAAGAGAGCCGGTTCAGCTGGTCCTTGCTGGACCGACGATCCACGATGCCGAAATGGGCGAGCGTAGGTTCTGTAAATATCCGACAAAACAGTCAATTGACTTGATCTTAGCATACTGGCCTCCCGAGACAACCCGCCCCTCCGCCCGATCACAGGGAGTCTCACAGGCGTTCGACGAGGGAGATGACATGCCCTTGCTTCCACGCACTCGCAAGCGTCTCCTCGGCGAGGATGGCGCGGAGAGTACCCCTCCGGGGACAAGTCCTGGACCATTCGCTCCGCCAACCCAAACGCACTCGACACTCAGGTTTGGCATGACCCAAATTCAACGAAAAACACGTCGCCAAAGCGTCGAATCCGATGTCTCTACTGCCAACCTTGTCCCTATAGAATCCGTCCGCACTCGCAGCGGACCCAAGAATGGGAAAGCCAAGGTAAAGGAGCCAATTGTATTGGAGGATGACGATGAAAATGATCCGACGCCGCCGACGCGGAGTACACGGAGCGATGTGACCAGTACGCTTCAAGGTGATGCGTCGAGATCTGTTACGCCGCGCAGCACTCAGACGGCCACGGCTGGACGGCGGAAGCTTCTACCTGCGGATGACGATGATGGTGGCATGGTGAGATTCGCTTCTCTCCGTGTTAAGGGATGAGCTGATGGGTGAAATGTAATCAGGTATTTAGAGGTTTAGCGAAGAAGCGCCGGTTGGGTTGAAGGCCGCTTGCACCGGGAGTAGCTTGTATATATCATACCCTGCATCATGTTGCGTATCACGCGCCTGTATCCGTATCGCTTCAGGCATCAGCGCATACCTATGTACTGAATTTCGTAAAACCGGACTCTCCATGACGCCACCATATCTCTTCCCGGAGTTATCGCGGCAATTGTCCAGCTTGTTCGCCCTCGTTTGAAAAGAGCGTTCAGAGCCTTCTGCGTTGACTCGAAACTCGCTCAAACGTGAGTGAACTCGCCCCACATCATGAGATTTATCATATTGTCGCTGACCAGGTCGTCTCTTTCCATAGTACCCAAAATGGCGCCCAAGCTCACTGGCTTCCAAGGTTCGTCCCCCTTTGATTTCCTCCTCCACTTCCGCTACGCCTCAACCGGGACGCCATACAGTATAAACCTGCCTTACCTTCTAATCCGGCCATTCTAGCTTCGTACAGGGGCTAACATGATCTCCAGGCAACTCCCGTGTCCGCCGAGTCCTCGCCGCAGCAGCTCTCGCTGGCATCGAGCTCGACTACGACAGCTCCTTCACTTTCCGCTCGGAATGGAAGACCCCGGAGTTCCTGGAAAAGTTCCCGTTGGGGATGCTGCCCGTGCTAGAGGATGGGGAGCTGTATCTGTCGGAGAGTGGTGCTATCGCCGAGTATGGTGAGTTTGCCTGTGCCTTCGAATCGAGAATGAGGAAGGGGTAGTGGTGGAGGAAGGTGGAGGTGTGTGTTTTCCGGATGAGAGCAATACTCAGTTTATCCCTGTCTTAATGACTTGTGTGGAGAGTCTCTGGACGAGTGGTATCGTCATTTCTCTGATCTTTTCCTTCCCCTCCTTGTATCTAATCGAGGGGAACGAAGGATGCTGACTATGCTCAGTCGCTAGCCTCGGTGCAAACCAGACGATCCTTCCTTCCGATCCCAAACAGCTAGCTCTTTGCCATCAATGGCAATGTTTCGCTGATCAGGAGGCAAGTGTACCGTCGAGATTCGGAATCATGGGGTGCTCAATCGCTGCAGATCTTCATCAAGCATAGTCTCGCCAACACTATTCTCACGGGCGGTGTTCAATACAGCAAGCCAGTGAGCCACTCGCTTCCTCGAGGTGCGACCCGGCTGATGAGCCGGGTGGCAGACCTTCACAGGCGTCTATGAACTCCTCATGCAGCGATTGCGAAAACTCGATGCCATCATGCTGCACAGGACCTTCATTGTCGGCGAGCGAGTTACCATTGCCGATATCTTCTTGGCTACCGCTCTTACCAACGCTTTCACTGGTCTCGTTGACGCTTCGAATCGTGAGAAGATCCCGAACGTCGTGCGATATGTCGATTCGTGAGCGCGACCCGATTCAATTGATCTTTATGGCTGATGGTGAACACCACAGCATTGTGAAGCACCCGAAGCTCATCCACATATTCGACAACGGCAACATCCAATATACCGAAACTCAGCCCCCGCCTAAGGTCCCAGCCAAGGAGACCAAGCAGAAGGAACCCAAGGCTGAATCCTCGCCAAAGGCCGCAAAGGCACCAAAGGCGCCCAAGGCAAAGGAGCCTGAAGCCGACGAGGAGGAAGAGGAGCTTGTGCCGGCTGAGGTAAAGGCCAAGAACCCGCTGGATGATCTGCCAAAGAGCGCTTTCAACCTTGAGGAGTGGAAGAGGCAATATTCGAACTCGGACACAAGGAAGGAGGCTCTGCCTTGGTTCTACGAGAAGTGAGCATATCCGAATCTGCAGGTTCTGGAGGGTTGAAGAAGTATCAGGTTCGACCACGAGGGCTTCTCAATCTGGAGAGTCGACTTCAAGTACAACGAGGAATTGACCCAGGTATTCATGTCCAGCAACCAGGTGAGCAGGTCACAACGTCTCATCCAGTCCATAGCTCATCACGTGTAGATTGGCGGCTTCTTTAACCGGCTGGAGGCTTCCCGGAAATACCTGTTCGGCTCGATGGGAGTGCTGGGCAAGGCAAACGACTCGATCATCTCCGGTGCAATCGTCTGTCGCGGTCCCGACTTCAAAGGCGTCATGGACGTTGCTCCTGATTGTGAGTGATGCCAGATCTTTCCTTCCTTGTATCGACTGACTCCTTGTGAAGGGGAATCATACACATACAAAAAGATCGACCTGTCCGACAACGCGGACAAGGAGTTCTTCGAGGCTGCAATGGCTTGGGACCTCATTGTCGATGGCAAAGAGTGGGCAGATGGCAAGAACTTCAAGTAGAGAGGGTGGTATGAGTGATTTCGGTAGAGTGTGGATACGAGCTGTACATGATCGAATTCTCGCTCGAGACCGTTCATCGACTTTCACATTTCCTTGTCCGATTTCAAGATCGACTGCACAACCTCATCCTGCCAAATCTCCTCGTCTCCGTTCCTGCAAGAAGGAACGCTCTGCTGATAACCCAGAAGTCGACAATATGGTCAAATTTACCTTCTCGAGAGCTATTCAGGACCTCCGGGTTGAGCTGAGGAATGCAAAGAATCCATGAAACGTGAGTCATTCTGGCGCGACAACCGAGAACGACCGCGCGTTCACCACGGCTCAAACACGTCCCCAAGCCGCCAGCTGTTGAATATAGCGCTCTCTGGGATGTCTCACCTTCGACTGTTTAGTGCAATGGAGCACGCCTATAGGAAATCCAGGTCCGATCTCCGGGATATCCAGCTTTTGATAAGGTCTCCGTTCGAATCCCAACAGCCAGCACGTTCACCACGTCCATCATGCTCGGATGTATTCCATCTATGACTACGAGGAACAATGTCGTGTTGTCCCTGCGCTCTCCAAACCTGTTTCGAGTACAGCACATTGCTGTAGATGGAAAATGCCACAGCGACAATCGGGAATATGGAGAGCTATAACCGAAGACGCGCTTTCCGGGATAAGTTATACTCTTCGCCGCCCATTCCCCCCTCTCCGTTCTTCACACCACGCGGGATCAGCGTTTTCTCCACGTGAAGACCACATTGTCTGATCGCTTCGCGTATTTGGTTCGTAGTGGACTGGCAAATATTCCAGCGACTGCCGACTGCCTCGCCTCGACCATATCAGCGATTGAAGCTCGTCGCCGCCACCCAGGCACCCGCCACTGTGATCTGAGAAGTGAGTCCCCATCTTCCCTCATCTGCTGCTCGTTGGGGCTTTGCCATCAAAGCTGAGGAACACCAACAGATACATGGCACGAGCACCTCGCTTTGTCGACAGCGCGACTTGATTTCATCTCCCTTCCTCTGGAAACTCAGTCCTATCGTTTTCACCACCTCGGATCAACGTATCCCCATCTCCCACTACCTTCCTACACATTCCTCCATCACTTCCCACCAGCCTAGCACCGACCATTTCAACAGCTCGCAATCTAGCCCAACTCCCGCATCCCCCTACAACGTAATCTCGACCTTGACGTGATGAGACAACAAGTCAAACCCGAACTATCCTCGGAACGATCAGGATCGCCGTCGCATTTCAGGTCCGGACATCTCCACTCGCTTCACACCACCGACTCATCCAGGAAGCGGAGTCGTGACGAGGATTCACCGGCAAGCGAGCAATCCGGTTCGTCTGTGCAGAGCAATACCATCATAACGCCTCATCTTGGACCGAGCGAGCCCCTGTCTAAGCATAAGCCTCACCTTGGAGCAACCGAGCCCCCGTCTAAGCTTCACGCATCGGATATAGACCGGCTCAACCGTTCAGAGCAAGACCCGGTTGACATCGTCTCCCACTCGGACTTCGAAGCGTCTCTGAGCCTATCTCGCTGGAACGAGTTACTCCACGCCAGCGAATCCAAGCTGTCACCCCTTGACAAGCTCGCCCAAATGCCTATCCCGCCTCAGCCGGCCATCACCGCCTTTCCCGTCCAATTTGGCTGGCCGCCAGTCCCCAATTCCGGCTCGAATGGTATGCCCGGCCACGGACCCTCATCAGCAGGCTCGAATAGCGATCGCATCGCCATCGACCCCGCCTTGTCTTCCGTCCGATCTAGCGCAGGTCAACCCAATCCTGGCGAGGCGCCGGAACTACATTTCCCAGACGAAACGCTCGCGTCCGCTGCTGCCTCGCCGGGCGCCATCGACGCTGCAATGGCGGAGTTCCAGCCGGATGATAGCATGGAGGACGGAGATGTACTCGACCCAGGCGACGGGTCGAAGAAGGAGCAGCCGTTCTCGCGTTCACCTGAATTGAGGGTCAGTCACAAGCTGGCGGAGAGGAAACGGAGGAAGGAGATGAAAGATCTGTTTGATGAGTTGAGGGAACTCCTTCCGGCTGAACGAGGGACGAAGTCAAGCAAATGGGAGATACTCAGCAAAGGTGAGGCCCTCGTGAATTCAGCTCTATTAAGGACTATAAGCTGATCGATGTGGGGTCTTAGCTATCGACTTCATCAATCAGCTGAAAACCGGCAACGGCGATATGGGTCGCGAGAACGACAAGATCCGCCGAGAGCTCGACGTCGCGCGCAGCGGATCTGGAGCATATCAACACCAGAACTATCACTCGTATACGATCCCCTCGACCTATCCTCCGCCTGGACCGTACCCGCCTGCAGGGGCAAGTGGGACACCGCAGACGACGAGCTCACCGACGACCACGCAGCAGCCGGCCGCGCCGAGGTCTGGATGAGGGGAAGTGGGCTTGGCGAGGAGTAGATTTTGGGGTTCTTGGAGTCTGGATGTGCAGCGGGAAGATATCGGTTGTTCATTTGAGGGCGTCTAAATAGTAGCTTAGCTCCTACACTTTTCGAAGCGGCGCCAAAATCCACACCTATACCTCTACCGGGTTTCGCATCTGGACATACTAGCTGATGAAAAGACACCTCGCCACTGCTCCCGGATAAATGCCGGAAATGCTCCTCACAAATATCCCACATCCACTTTCAATGTCCACCTCGTTTAGAATCTCATTCACCCAAAAGAGGAGCAACCCACCATGCATCTCCTCAATCTCACCCTTCAAGCTCCAACGGCCATCTCACTCGCTGTCGTCGGTGCTTTCTCGGGTACAAAGGGCCAGGAGATCCTAGCTGTTCGTGGAGGGACGAGGTTGGAGATTTTGAAGTTGAATACTACGACTGGGACTCGTTCGTCTTTCCCCTTTGCGTGACCCGCAATCGTTAAGCTGACTTGAGGTAGTGGACACGATATGTTCGACAGAGGTGACTTCAGCTTGGGTATCAAGGGGAGACGCTGATGTTGGATAGGCGTTTGGCACGGTCCGGAATGTCGCTGCCTTCCGATTAGCTGGGATGACCAAAGGTCCGTCCCTCTCTTCCTGCTCTCCCTATCTAGAGTGACTGATGGCTATGGGAGTGATAGATTACATCCTCCTGTCCTCCGACTCGGGCCGAATGTCGATCATCGAGTTCCTAGTCGCCCCTACGCCGCATTTCGAGAGTCTTTACCAAGAGGTGTTCGGGAAGTCTGGTAGTCGGTTAGTCCATCTTCAATTACTCTACTCGCCGAGTATGGGGGAAGAGACGTGAGCTGACATGGAGTCAGACGGATCGTGCCGGGTCAATTTCTGGCGGTGGATCCGAAAGGGCGGAGTTGTATGATAGGAGCGTGAGTCTCCGCTCCCTCTCCATCGTAACAGGATGTAGTGACTGATAACACTGGTTTATAGTGTCGAAAAGTGAATCAGGACGACGACGAGTGAGCTGGATGGAATGCTGATAGCTGGATTTGCAGGGCGAAGCTGGTTTATGTGCTCAACCGGAATGCGGAGGGGAAGCTGTTCCCGTCGTCCCCGCTTGAGGCGCACAAAAATCATGCGATTGTCACACACCTCATCGGGGTCGATCAGGTAGGTCTCCGCCGTCGGCCGCCTAGAGGGATAGCTGAATGGCTCGAAGGGGTATGATAACCCGCTGTACGCTGCGCTGGAGTTGGATTACTCTGACTCGGATGAGGATCCGACGATGGAGGCGAAGTTGCGGACAGAGAAGGCGGGTTCGCCTTCGGCTTAAGCTGACGGCGTGGTGCAGTTCTTGACGTTCTACGAGCTGGATTTGGGATTGAATCACGTCGTGCGGAAATGGAGCGAGGCAACGGACCGGACGGCAAGCATGCTCGTGCAAGGTGAGCGGAAGTTTAGTGAGGAATGGCCAGTACTGATGTATACCGCTAGTGCCCGGAGGTCAAAATGCCCAATCTGATCGGTTTGATGGGCCATCTGGCGTTCTGATTTGCTGCGAGGATCATATCATCTGGAAACACATGGACGCGGACGCTCATCGGATACCCATTCCTCGGCGGCGGAATCCCTTGGCGCAAAAGGGGGAGAGCAGCAGGGGTGTGATCATTGTGGCGGCCGTCATGCACAAGATCCGGGTTGGTGATTCGACTGTGACGGAGAGTCGGTCGCTGATTGTTGGCTTCAGGGAGCATTCTTCTTCCTCATGCAGTCTGAAGATGGGGATTTGTTCAAGGTCATCATCGATCACGAAGGGGAGGATGTCCGGTCGCTGACGATCAAATACTTCGATACGGTCCCTGTCGCGTCTAGCTTGTGTATCCTCAAGAGTGGATCCATCTTTGTTGCTAGCGAGTACGGCGATCAGTGAGTTTCCCACTGTTTAGATCTGATATCCGCTGACTGGTCTCCGCCAGAAACCTGTACCAGTTCCTGAGTCTGGCGGAGGACGATGACGAGCAGGAATGGTCATCCGCGGATTACCCTGACAACGGCAATTCCGAAGGCTCATTACCTTACGCCTTCTTCAACCCTCGACCCCTACAGAACCTCCTCCTTGTCGACACGCTCTCTTCCCTTGATCCCATCACCGATGCTCAAGTCGTCAACCTCCTTGGACAAAGCTCGGATACGCCTCAGATCTACGCTACTTGTGGACGAGGTCCAAGGAGTACTTTCCGGACGCTCAAGCATGGGTTGGATGTCAACCCTATCGTTGCGTCACCACTTCCGGGTGTACCTACTGCGGTGTGGACCTTGAAATTGACGCAAGACGGTGAGAGCTTCGCTTGCTGCCCATCCAAAGCTAACGACGCTTCAGACGAGTTCGACTCATACATTGTCCTATCCTTCCCTAACGGTACCCTGGTCCTGTCCATTGGCCAGACTATCGAAGAAGTCAATGACACTGGCTTCATCTCGAATCATCCTACTCTTGCTGTTCAACAACTCGGTTCTTCCGGCCTACTTCAGGTCTACCCGCATGGACTTCGTCATATTCGAGCCGCAGATCGTGTCGACGAGTGGTCCGCCCCGCCAGGCCAGGCGATCGTTGCGGCAACGACCAATCAGCGCCAGGTCGTCATAGCGCTTAACACAGCGGAATTGGTATATTTCGAGCTCGATGCCGAGGGTTCCTTGAGCGAGTATCAAGATAAGAAGGGATTACCGGGAAATGCGACCTGTCTGAGCATAGCGGAGGTGCCAGAGGGTCGACGAAGAACGCCTTTCTTGGTCAGCATCCCAATTTGCGTACGCGAGGACAAACAGCTTATGATTCCACAGGCTGTCGGATGCGACAATCAGACCGTTCATGTCATCTCGCTCGAGCCCGACAGTACTCTCACCACACTCAGTCTCCAGGTACGTCGAGTAGCCATGGTACCGTCCAGCCCGCTGATTCCTTGCAACAGGCCCTCACAGCTCCTCCATCTTCCATCTGTCTCGCTGAGATCTTCGATACATCCATCGACAAAAATCGACCTACAATGTTCCTCAATATCGGCCTCTCAAACGGTGTTCTGCTTCGTACAGTCGTCGATCCCGTGGATGGCTCGCTCTCCGACACCCGTCTCCGCTTCCTTGGTGCCAAGCCGCCAAAGCTCGTCCGATCTACCATCCACGGCTCGCCCTCAGTCATGGCGTTCTCGGGACGAACATGGTTGTTGTACACGTATCAGGACATGCTTCAAACACAGCCGTTGATCTACGACACACTGGAATATGCGTGGAATTTGTCTGCTAGTATGTGCCCGGATGGACTGATTGGCATTTCTGGCAACACATTGCGGTGAGTTGGCCCCGGGGGTATCAACTTACTGTGTATGACTTGGAATTTCAGGATATTCACCATACCGAAGCTCGGCGAAAAGCTCAAACAGGATCTCATGCCCCTCACCTATACCCCTCGAAAGTTCATCTCGCATCCTTACAACACCATCTTCTACGTTATCGAGTCAGATCATCGGACGTATGGCCCCAAGGCCGTTTCACGGATACTAGCGGACAAGGTGAGCCAATGGGACCAGGTTTTGGAATGGATACTAAAATCCATATCAGGAGTCAAGTGGAAGCCGGACAGATCGAGCAATGCTGGAACTCCCTCCAACAGAGTTTGGGCGGCCTCGAGCACCTGCAGGGCGCTGGGCTTCGCTTGTTAGAATCATGGATCCAATATCGGTGGGTCAGATTCTTGTCCAACTGGTCTGTTCTGATGCTTGAGAGATGTAGAACGAATCCCTTAGCACGCTCGAGATGGACGAAGACGAGGCGGCATTCTCGATGACCATCTGCTACTTCGAAAGAATGAATGGGGAGCCTGCATTAGTCGTCGGAACAGGCGTAGGCGTCCAGCTTGCGCCGCGATCGTGCAGAGAGGGATGGTTGCGGGTCTACGCGATCAAGGAGCAGGGCAGATTGCTAGAATTCATGCACAAGGTGAGCTGTCCTTCTCAGTATCTGGACCTGGCTCACATAGATGGCAACAGACCAAGACGGACGATGTTCCGACATGTGTCGCCGGATTCCAGGGATTTATGCTCGCTGGTGTAGGCAAGGCATTGCGATTGTACGAGATGGGCAAGAAGGCGCTGCTCCGGAAGTGTGAGAACAGTGTGAGTCGACCCAAATGAATCGTGGGTGCTCCGTTAATCCGCATCAGGGCTTCCCCACCTGCGTTGCGACCATAAATGTCATCGGCGCGCGGATCATCGTCGGCGACATGCAAGAATCCACCTTCTACTGCGTCTATCGATCCATCCCCACTCGACAGCTGCTCATCTTCGCCGACGACTCTCAGCCTCGCTGGCTGACATGCGTCACAAATGTAGACTACGAAACGGTGGCATGCGGTGACAAATTCGGGAACGTCTTCCTAAATCGATTAGATCCTAGAGTCGGAGAGGGCGTGGACGAAGATCCGACTGGAGCGGGCATTCTACATGAGAAGGGATTCTTGATGGGTGCGGCACACAAGACGGACTTGATTGCGCATTATAATGTGGGGAGTATCGTCACCTCGTGAGTATCCCTGAAGCTGAGAAGCGAAAGCTCATTGCTAACCTCAATATCAGGTTGACAAAGGTCTCGCTAGTATCGGGTGGACGTGATGTGCTCGTCTACACGACCATCTCTGGAGCCGTCGGCGCGCTTGTCCCCTTCGCATCGACGGACGATGTGGAGTTCATGACGACCCTCGAGATGGTATGTTTTTCCTCGACCCTCTAGTGCCGAATGCTGATCGTGAGCAGCACATGCGATCTCAAAATACCTCGCTGGTCGGACGAGATCACCTAGCATACAGAGGATACTATGCACCCGTAATGGGCGTGGTCGACGGGGACCTATGCGAGAGTTTCGGGTTGCTGCCGTATCCGAAACAACAGGGGATCGCGGCGGATCTGGATCGCAGTGTTGGGGATGTGCTCAAGAAGCTGGAGCAGATGCGGACGAGCAGCGCGTTTTAGGCTTCCTTGGGGTGATGGGGGCGACGAGCACTGCCGGGGGGATGCATCTGTTGTCATCTGAGATCAAATGTGGGATAACAAAACACCACGGTGCTAACAAAACACACCGTGAAGCGCGGTCACACTTCGTGACTGTTGAAGGCGTATGATCTTGATTGGCTATCCAGCTGGCTAACAGGGCCTAGTCGGCATCCTCATCACCTCGGACGTTCATACCTCCATTCTTACACCATACTTGTGTATGAACGTGGTGCTCGAAATCTCAACAGGGGACCGACTGGAATCAGGCACCGGTGACGGAAAGGTGGCTCAAAAGTGTGAGAAATCCTCCTTTAATCTAGATTGTCAGCGACCTCCTCGATGCACGTTCCGGCCATCTCAGCCTTGACTCCTTCATCTGGTCTTTCGCGTGTCTTTGGTCGAGACCTCGAGCTATCGAAGGTCCCTCGTGCGCTTCGCTTCGTCTATCCCGACTCTTCCGGCCCATCATGAAGGTAATTCCGCTTTCATCCTCCCATCTCCTCCGCATTCCATATCGCACCATCAATTTCACATTCCAACCCCTCCTCTTCTTTCGGGTTTCAACATTCTCCCTGTCCCTACTTAGCCTGACTCAACTCGCCTTCCATCCTATCTCGGCTTCATCACCCATTTTAGCACTCCGTTTGTCTTTTGCGCTCATCCCTGCGTCTCCCTCAGTTCGCAACCCCCGAACAACAAGCCGCCCACCGCTCCGCGACCACTCGCGGCGCCCTGACCGGTCTCGCCCTAGCCACCAGCATCTCCCTCCCCACCTACTACCTCCTCTCCCGTCGATCCAATTTCTACCGTGCCCTCCCACCCGCCGCAAAGACATTCGGATTCGTCGTCATAGGAATCCCATGCATCTCTATAAGTGCAGAGAAGGCGGGAGAAGCGTACGATAGGAGTCAGTGGACGGGGGTGGGGAAGATGGAGTTGGATTTGGTACAGGAGAGGGAGAAGAGGAGGTGGCAGGGTTTGGGAGGAGGGGAGAAGATGGGGGATTGGGCGAAGAGGAATAAGTATGGGATCATTG
>JAABUH010000632.1_pt1 | contig 47557 bp, 58 predicted proteins | sample 5559121 | NCBI WGS metagenome assembly JAABUH01 (sample SAMN10711871, study PRJNA513364) | rock metagenome | isolation source: Antarctica rocks | place: Antarctica: Victoria Land, Battleship Promontory nord | collected 2015-12-28
TTTGCAGCTTTGAGTGTGTCGATCCCAGGGCTTGTGTATTATATTCTGTAATTTATGTGTATTATATTCTGTGTACGCAGAGGAAGACAGACGAGGCATCAGTGCTTCAGAAGCGCTTGCACCACCTGGCTTTAGAATCTGAGGGCGGCAGGGACAAGGCTCAAGCATATGCCAGCAGCTTGACCCCCGGGGGCTCCAAACCCAGGACTCCAGGGGGGTACAGGACCCCTGGCAAGGGGAAGAAGAGCAATGGTATGACCACCCCTAACCGACAGGGTGGCACCCCTGCGGGGGGTACGCCCAGGGTCAGCGTGACAGGCTGCAAGCCTGGTCAGCGCCACCTGGCAGATGTACAGGTGAATAAGACTATTTTTCATTCATAATATCAGTTGCCAAACAACCGCTGTATTTTACATAAGTGATATCATCAGTAATCATACTGTGCGGATTCTCTGATCTACAGCCATGGTGCCAGCAGCGGCGGCAGGCAGCCTGATCATGTGTTTAAGCTTATCATCATTGTTCTGGTTGTCATACTTATTGTGATTGTGATTATCACCGGCAGTGGTAGCAGTAGTAGCATCCTTCTTTTTGTTGTGTATGCAATACATGTGCCAGGTGTCGCTTGCCATCACTGAAATGTAAAATGCGAGCACTCGCTTGGCTGAACTCAGCCCCATCAGTGAAGACAGGGGATCGTCAGCCACATTTCCAATCATTAATTTTGCAGCTCATCTGATTTGTGATAGACTGGTCTGACGCCTGATCAACTGGTGTGCCACCTGATCAACCTGTCTTACGTCTGATCATCCTGTCTGACATGTGATCATCTTGTGCTGCAGGCTGTTGTTGACAAGGAGGTGCAGCAACTGCTGGTCAAGAAGGAAGCTGAGGAGCAGTTGGCCATCTTGCAGCAGAGGAGAGAAGCATTGCATGCAGAGAGGGATGACAAGCAGCAGCAGCGTAGCCAGCTCGAGCTGCTGATCATGAGGTTGGCTCAAAAGCCTGGCCACTCAGCGCTCAGAGCCTCAAGCTCAGCCACGCAGCACTCAAGGCATGCGCATGGGGGAGAATGTGCCTCAAGACAGGGGCCAGTTCACGCAGCCCCAGATGCTGGATCTGCCCTGCATCTTTCTTCTTCACAAGCAGAGGATGAGGGCCCTCAGTGCTCTCAGCAGCAGGGTGAGTCACATGGCTTGAGTCACGAGCACAGCAGGTATGCTGAGCTGGAATCCGATCTGGAGCCTGAAAGCCGTGAGGAAGAAGAGGTGCAGATACAGGCAGCAGCACTGGATGATGCTGTGGACACTTGCAATGCCCAGCTGCGGTATTTAGATTCTGCTGTGGCAGAGTGCAAGACGGTGGGTGAAGTCTGAGAAACACCACTATGTGCAACCTGTGCACATGTGAGTCAGAAGATGACTTGTGAGCATCCTGCATTAGCCTTTTATGCATGTGGCATCATCTTGGCATTGGACTCTTGACTTCACTGGTCACAACTTGTCTTAAGTTCAGCTACATACACAAATCGCTACGTCTGCCTGTCTGTCTGTCTATCTTTGCAGCCACCTTTGCAGCAGCTGGGCTCAGACTGTTGCTTCAAATATGCAGAGGTGTGCAGAAGCTGACACCACAGCTGCCCAGCTAAGGCAGCAAGCAGAGAGTGTGGGAGCTGAAGAAGCTCGCACCATGCTTAAACAGCTGGTGGGCCATGTGGTCACACAGAAGGACAAAGGGCGCCAGGCTGCTGCTAAGGTAAGAGTAATAATAGTAATAGTCATGTTGATAATCATAGTATTGATGATAGTAATCATAACAACAACAGGAACAGAAAAGATGGTAAAAATCATTTTAGTTATAGTTGTATCAATAGTAAGGATAATAGTTTGTTTTTTCACAATGCGGACTTAGCCAGCTTGCATCAGGTGTGTGCGACGCAAGTCAGCTCCCTCCCAGCTTATTCTTTTGCAGATGATGTGGGCTACTGTGCACTTCATGTTTTGCTTTGTGTTAAAGTGCCTGTGTCAATGTTTCAAACTCACAACCAAATAGTGCGAACTCATGTGCACTTCATGTCTTGCTTTGTGTTCAGGTGCCTGTGTCACCAGTTTGATCTCAGACACCATGCGCTGCAAGGAAAGCGTTTTAATTATTATTAGTATTTTGCGCTGCAAGGTACAGCACAAGGACAAGGCTTGGAATTCAGACAAATCTCCAAGGGTTCAGACGAATTCCAAGGGTTCAGACGAATTTCCATGGGTTCAGGGTCCAGCCTAGCTCCATAAGGTTTTGTTCAATGGAAAACGAGGCGGAAATTCAAAGCCTGCAGCCCTTCAAGTTGAAAGTCCCAGACCCTGATCCCTAAACCCTAAAGCTCAAGGGAAATTTGTTACGCAGGCGGCGGAGCTTGAGGCTGTTTTGGCTGAGCGCACTCAGCAGATGAGCGAGGCTGAGACCACGCTCAAGCTCAAAGAGATGGAGTTTGAGCGGCGAGTCACAAAGCTGCAGAGGGAGCATGCCGTAAAGGTGGCCACCGTTCTGCATCAGGTGGCGGCTGTGGTGCCAGCTTGCATGTCCCCAGACACAGCTGTGGTGCCAGCTGGCACATCTCCAGACACAGCAGCAGCAGCCCAAGGTACGGCGTATCATCACCAGTATTACTGTCATTACTGATCAGTTGTCATGTCAGTGTTGTTTTCACAAGCTTTGCTGTGGCACACGTATGCATGTAGGAAGAAAGAAGCAGAAAATCAATGCAGAGATGCAAATGCAGGAAAACATAAGCTCTGTGAAGGCTCTCCATGATTACAACACAGCTGGTCCATCCAGGACAAAGAGGTGTAAGTAGTATCAGTAATGAACAACTCACTCTGAATCAAAACCCCGAATGGATGAAATCCTAGACACAGGTGTATGTCGTGAGTATGGTCAATGAAGCTGACAGGCACTACAGTCAACAAATGATCAATGGCTTCACACACAGGCATATATGGGCTCAGCATGCTATGCAGTCTGGCTCGCAGCTCAGCACAGCACAGCACAGCACAGCTCTAGAGTTCAAGGGCGCGCCACCTCTGCGCTGCCTGCTTGTCCTCAATTTCACAGTTTGAAGGGACATGGCTCGCATCTCCGTGTTTTTTGTGTAGTTCAACTTCTTCCAGCAGTGCTGCAGAGCAGGGATTAGAAATCTTTCAGCTGCTGATGCTGTGGAAAGCAGGACAGATGACACGCAAGGCAATGCTCTGAAGAAGCAATGCCTGATACGGGTGCTAAGGGAGCTTGTTGTGTGTTTGTCAGGTCTGATGTGCATACCGCATGTGTTCAGGAATCAGTTGGTTGCAGCAGTCCTGCAAAGCACAGGACAGACCTACAGCAGCTGCTACATCTGTACACACAATGCAACAGACAGACAGACAGACTCAAACTTGATGCTGGTTGTATTGTTGATGCACTTAGGTCAAACGTTTCAGGGTCTGGAGTCTAGGGTTTTAGGGCAACACTGGCCTCCCACCTACCTAGCTCATGCTGGTACAGGTTTCCTTCGTTATCATTATCACTTTCATTGTAGGTGTACAGCAGTGAAACAGCTCACCACCCTGTCGCTGCCGCAGAGCCAAGATCAGATCTGCATCAGCTGCTCAAGCTTCACAGAACATATCACGGACACAACGGAATCTTCTTGTTTTCAGTGGCTAAGATCTGCTGGTTGCTTCACAGGTGTCCAGGAGCCAGAGGTCCACAATGGTGCTGCAGAGCAAGGCTCAGATGTGCATCAGCTGCTGAAACTGTACAAGGAGGAGCGGGAGCAGCTGAGCAAGGATGTGTTGTACTACAAGCAGAGCTGCAAGGACCTCAAGCGCCGCCTCAAAGCAGAGGTACTGCTCGGTGCCTGTCAAGTTCATCTGTGCTTTGAAGCCAGGATGTCTCTTCATGATACACAACTGGCTTCACACCTCCAGTTTTAGAACACTTGATGGAGAAAGCAAAAAGTATGCACACAGAGTGCAAGGTGACTTCTTTGAAGTTGTTTTCAGGAGCAGCTTTTCTCTGTGTACATGCTGGTGGACGGTAGCAGCTGCGTCAGACCTCAAACCTGTACGTTTGTGCTTCCTGTTGGACTCCTCAGCTATTTCTGATGCAAAGCTCTGTCCACGCTGGTCCTGTCATTGAGATGATCACACACTCTTGACGCAGAAAGCACCACCTTTCCAAAATGTCTTACCTGTGTCTCAGGGCAGAAAGACTGCTTTGAGTGACATTGTGCTGCCGATGCCTGCAGACCTCAGTCCATAGTGACTCAGGGACCATTCTGTCAGAAGTGTCCAATCAATCCGAAGCATATCTACAACAGAGGCAGTCACCGCCAAAGAAGGGAGATGACCTTGTGCTGTCAGGACAGAATATCTGGTTGCCCCACAATTCAGGACTATCAGTAGCACAGCAAGTGGCACATGTTGTCAAGCAGAAACGAAATGTGTTGCCTGCAGCAGCTGAGAGCTTGAGTGAAAACAAGGATCTCTGAGGCATTTGCTGGTTCTGTTGCAGAGACCAGTGCATTCTTTTGGTGCCATTTCAAAGTTTCTTGATGCTTGATAATATGTAGCAATTCAATCTCTACAAAAAATGAATGTGCTTTGAGGCACGCTTCACATTCACTACTGGTCACATGAAGAATTACTGTAACACATGACAGCAATCAAGCTGCTTTCTCTCCGTCTGCTCAATGCAGGCAGTGTATGATGTTGCATGTAAGAACAGCCGGTGCATGGCATTGCCCCCTTGTGGCCTCAACGTCACTTTCTTTGCGGCATTCATCGCAAAATGTTACTTGCGTTGACAGCCAAGTGCCACAGCCGCAATCTAGTGGAATAGCGCAGTCAATGGTCACACCAGATAGATTGTACTATAACAGGGTCAGTAGGCTGTCAAACTTCAACAGATCCAATTGACACAACGTTTATAACGTTCTATGCAACATCCAGCCAGGCTCCATGCAAGCTGCCTAGAATCACGTGTGATGAGTTTTGGGTAGGGGCTCTGGAATTCAAGCTTGACATGTCAACGAAGTAGCATCATAGTATTGGACCATGTTTCTCAGGCTGGCTGTCTTGAAGATTGTTGCATGTCCACCTTACTTGCATTACTGCTTTCCTAGCAGTGACAATAGAGGGAGCTAGCTTTCCCAGAGCTGATCATCTTACTGACAGACATTGCCAGAATGTAACATCGCTTGCTAAGGACCGAACAACCCTTAAACACACCCTAAATAAACCACGTCGTTTGTGGTAACTGACATTTGCTTCTACACATCGACTTAAATTTGCAGGCGCCCTATTGAGTGTGCGCCCATCCTTCATATCGAGTCTGCTGGTTCATTGCCTGCAGCACACAGTTGCATTGGTGTCACATTCCTCGAAGGGCATGCTGATGCAAAAGCACACCTCGCTGCATGCATTTAGCCTTGACGCCTGCAGTTATTGGAGCGCATCGTACGCCTGTCTCATATACAGAATGGGCACAAATGGTACCAGTAAGGACACAAGACAAAGAGGACATCTGAGTCAATTTTGCAAAACAAATTGACAGGAAGTTGCCACCTGGATCTGAGCCTCTGGTGAGATTTTCAACACCTTGGGAGATGTCGGCCAGCACATGCCGGGGCAGGGCTGCAAGGCCCAGCCCTAACTCCTGCTTCTTGATTAGCTGTGTAACAGCTGCTCTGGCTGAGGGGTTGCATCTCTTACTAACCTGGCAGGAACTGTCAACCGTGATCAAACTCACTTCCTCTTCCGCCTGCAGATCGCAAACTGTAGGTGCAAATGCAGTTTGACAGCCCGTTGTTATTAAGGTAGTTTTGACACGAGAAGAAAATGCAAACCATGCAGTCATCACCCTTGTGTTAGCACAGTCACAAGTGTGCAGTGTTAGCTTGTATACAGGCTTGCAATCTCTCACCGCTGGTTCACAGCACAGCTGTTCACACCAGCTGCTCACAGCAAAAGCATGCTGTTTGGTGCAGTGCTGCCATGCAAACCATGCAGTCATCACCCTTGTGTTAGCACAGTCACAAGTGTGCAGTGTTAGCTTTTATACAGGAATGCAAGCTCTCACTACTGGTTCACAGCACAGCTGTTTACAACAGCTGCTCACAGCAAAAGCATGCTATCTGGTGCAGTGCTGCCATGCAAGCCATGCAGTCAGCACCCTTGTGTCAGCACAGTCACAAGTGTGCAGTGTTAGCATGTATACAGCCTTGCAATCTCTCACCACTGGTTCACAGCACAGCTGTTCACAACAGCTGCTCACAGCAAAAGCATGCTATCTGGTGCAGTGCTGCCATGCAAAGCATGCAGTCATCTTCCACATGTCAGCACAGTCACAACTGTGCAGTGTTAGCTTGTATACAGGCTTGAAATCTCTCACCACTGGTTCACAGCACAGCTGTTCACAACAGCTGCTCAAAGCAAAAGCATGCTATCTGGTGCAGTGCTGCTATGCAAACCATGCAGTCAGCACCCTTGTGTCAGCACAGTCACAAATGTGCAGTGTTAGCTTTCATACAGGAATGCAAGCTCTCACCACTGGTTCACAGCACAGCTATTCACAACCGCTGCTCACAGCAAAAGCATGCTATCTGGTGCAGTGCGGCCATGGCAGGGCAAGGCAGAATGGTACCATGACCGTGAGTACACAACATCAAATGACAGGACTGTCAAAATGAGGTGCAAGGCCCAAGCAACTGTATACAAGAAAGCATTATGCTGATTACGCAGTAAGTGGCCAGGTCACACACAGGCCTCGTCATAACGGGGCTGTGACTGGGCGCCTGCAGCTTGATGCTTCAACACAGTCCCTAGGAGACATGGGAGACTGGCACCAAATATTCTTGACTGAGGTCTATGCTAGCTTGCCAGGAGGCACCGACCTTGCCAACTTTGCAGGATTTGGCTCAAGGGAGCACTACATGATTGTTGAGGGCTTGCTTGATCCTTCCATCATGCCAGAGTTCAAGGGCATAGTGCAAGCCTTGTGTGAAGATTTGCCTGATCTTCTTGAAGAACACAAACAGGCGAGACGCTGATGTCATGTGTCTGACACAATGTGCTGCAGCACTCTTCAGCTTTTCTGCATTTGATCATATATTGTCGTCTTGAGTGGCATGCCACGCTCGTGTTGTTGACATTTCCAGCAAGAGCAAGGCACGATTCAAGAGCCCCAGCAAGAGCAAGGCACACTTTAAGATCCCTGTACCTCAGAACTCATATAGTAAGCCACGATGACTGAAAGCCTTTGACAAAGCAGATTAAGGAACTTGGGTAGGCATCAAATCGTCTCCACCCTGCAGATGTCATTTTATGTGAGGGACACAGCAACAGTCAGTCGGGACAGCTCATTGATACACAAATGCACTTGATGTTTGCTGTTGCCTCATTGCCTGGCAGAATCTGTGCCACTGTATCAAGCCGCTGTCCCTGGGTAAACTCCACTGCCAGTGTCTTGTCAGCAGGCCTTGCAGTTGCTGGAAGACTGTTGACAGTCAGCAGCCTGAGAGGAGGGTGATGCAGCTCTAGATGCTTCTCGAGGGACTCAAGCAAGACCCGGTTGTTGACAGTAGGCAGCTTGAGTTCATATGGCTGAAACTCGTCTGTCATGCTCTGTATCACAAAAGTGACATCTCCTGCAACTTCCCCTGTATAACAAGCTGGCTATCATAGAAACTCACTGCTGACAGCAGCCACTGCATTGCAATGAGTGCAACGTAACACAAGTGCTACTTGATGCCTAAATTTGTATAGGGTGTCCAAGTTGTACCTCAGGTGCTAAAAGATGATGCATCAGCAAGGCAAAGTTTTGTCTGAGCCACGTGTAAGTCAACACAGTGTACTCGCGCTTACCGGCTGTGCTGCAGGTCTTCAACTCATCCTGGAGCCCTTTGATTATCGTTTGATGAGCGGCCACAACGGAGTCACGTGGAACATCCTTGCGCAGCTCAGCCTTCAGGTCGTCTCGGGCTTCATCTAATCGTGTTTGCAGATACTCAACGCGGCCTGAGGTCATACTGCTGGCTGCCCTCAACGACTTCCAGAGGCGTAAAATGATCCTTTTCTGCACGGCAACCACTGTACAGCGCAGCTGTGTGATAGCTTGACCTCTTGGAAAGGTCCCTGCTGCTGACCAGGACTCTGAGAGCTCGGTCACGGCACGCCTTGACCAACGAGCGCTCCAAGGCAAACGTTTCTTGTTGTTTGGAGGTGAAAGCGAGAGAGTTACTCTACAGGAGCAACTCAACGTAGGATGTGTTGGATTTGCGGTTTTTCTCCGATAATAGACTATTGATAGTTGAGTGATAGAGACGCGTAGCTCAGCAGCAATGCAGAGCTTTAGTCACGGATCCGCGCGTGCAGACATGTGCCTATGCCTGTCAAACGATAGCTCTCTACAATATCGCTGCCGATCACATCATTGAGCATCTCACACAAAGTCGATGTCACAGTAGAGAGCACTAGACCTCGCTCTCATTGCGTCTGCCTCGTCTGCCTGCAATCTCAGCCACCTGAGCGACTGTCGATCTGGTGTCGTTACGCTTTTCGCAACAACAAAGGCTTTATACCAGATGGTGAAAAATGATACCAACCAGCTGAAAGTGGTGAGGACGGCAGACATCTGATGAACTTCCTTACAGGCCGCAGGAAGCGCGAGTTGGTAATGTAGCATGTACACTTGTGTCCTGCAGGCAGTGATCGGCGCTGGTGCAGCAGGTTTGGTGGCCACACGAGAGCTGCTTCGCGAAGGTCACCACGTGACTGCTTTCGAGCAGAACGACAATGTTGGAGGCATTTGGGACTACCAAGAAGAGTGTGAGACTGAAGACCTACTTGGCAGAAACCCCAAAAGACACCATGTGCACAGCAGCATGTATGTAGCAACTGACCAAAAATGACGTCAAGAGTGCCAACTGCAAAACAGCAATGCATCAGTGTCACAATCCCAGCATCACCTTCTGCAGTCGTGTTTCTCCAGCAAAACATTTGATGATCGTTGCAGTAGCAATGTTTAGACTTCCATTTTGCATGATATGCTTTCTGGGCGGGGCGGGGAAGAGTCTTGTGTGATGTGTTGTGCATGCTTTGCAAGTCACCAAGCACTGTCACATTGGAATGCAGGTACAGCAGTCTGCGAACCAACTTGCCGCGCCAGATCATGAGCTTTTCTGACTTTCCATTCATCCCTGAGGTCATGGGAGACCAATCACATGACTCCCGCCGTTTCCCAAGTCACACTGAGGTCCAAGCCTGGCTTGAGGTGTTTGCTGCCAAGTTTCAGCTGCGGCAGCACATCAAATTCAACAGTCAGATTGTATCTTTGAGACCGATTACCTCTGCAGCTGTACATCCAAATTTAGAGCTGCCAGCCTCAGTCAAGACTGCTCCTAGGTGGAAGCTCATAGCTCAAACGGCAGCATTCAAGCAGGCAGCACAGCATGCAGAGCAGGCGCCACATGTCACTGAAGCAAAAGGCGCCAAAAGCCAGGCAGAGCCTGCAGACCCAGCAGCTTCCTCACCCACTGCTGACAATGACTCATCAGCAGCTGATGTACGTACTTTTTTGGAACCTTCCTCAAAACCTGCAGAGGCAGATGACTTAGCCTCTCACCATGCTGACTCAAATGGATTCCATTCCAGACACGATCGCAGCAAACAAAACCAGTCAAGGCATGATGCAACATCAAATGGCTGTAACTCAAGATCTGCTGATCAGTATGCTCATGCTCACAGCTCACATACTCAGCCTGGCTCAGAGCAGCAGAACTCAGCTGAGTTTAGGCGTACAGCTGAGTCGCAGTCAGGCCCTTCTGGCTGCACTGAGTATGACTTTGACGCAGTAGTGGTCTGCGTGGGCAACTATCATCAGCCAAATCTACCGGAAATCAAAGGCATGGATGACTTCAAAGGGCTTCAGATGCACGCTCACAACTACCGCAGCAGCTCCATGTTTGCTGACATGCAAGTCATCATAGTGGGAGCGTCCTTTTCAGGTGCCTGCTACAGCCTTGTCTGCATCTCGACAGTCTCTGGTACTCATCAAACTACATAGTGGGAGTGTCCTTTTCAGGTGCCTGCTATACTCTTGTCTGCATCATGACAGTCTCATGTTCCTGTGAAAGGGGACAGTCAGCAAACATTAGATGTGATCTTGATGTCTAATTACTCGCTGCCACTTTCTAGCACCTTATGACAGGTGACCTGTTTGTTTTGCAGGGGAGGAGCTGGCTAGAGCCATAGCAGATGTGGCCTCTCATGTGTTCCACAGTGCTAGGTACGCAAAGCCCAGGAACTCCTCCCATGCAGGCACCAGGTCCACTTAGCAATCCCTCCCATGCAGGCAGTGACTCCTCCTGTGCAGGCAATAACTTCTCTCATGCAGGCAGTGACTCCTCCCATGCAGGCAGCAACTTCTCACATTCCCTCATGCCAGCAGTAACTCCTCCCATGCAGGGCAGAATTCTGTGTCCATGTTTTCTCGCCTCGCTTGTTTCCTCCTGGTCCAAATCTGAAAAACAAGATCTGTACTTTTGTCTTACGGTTGTTGGTGGCTAACTACTAGAGCTGTATGGTTAGGCACCTGCACATGCCCAGTGTCACCTGAACATGGCTAACTTGGCTTTCTGTTTTTTCCCCATTATTTTCCCGCGCCGCCTGAACATGGCTAACTTGGCTTTCTCTTTTTTCCCCATGATTTTCCCGCGCTACCTGAACATGGCTAGCTTGGCTCCTAGAGGATGGCAATGTTGCTGTTGGAAAGCTGTGTAGACCGGGGCGGGGAGTTTAGGCTGCTGCATGGAATTTAGGCTGTTGAGGGGAATTAAGGCTGAGGCAGGGACTTTAGGCCGAGGCAGAAAGCTAGGCTGTTGGGATTCGGCCTGTACAGACTACTACAGCCTATAGCACATCAACACACCTTGATTTGTTACTGGTGTGCTGATTGCAAAAAGAGGACCTCATACAGGGAGCTACCCAAAACTGTTTATACTTGAGTTCAAGGAAAAGCACATTGTTCAGGAATAAAGGGACTGTACAGGCTGTATAACGTTTCTCTGCAAATACAGTATCTCATTCAGGGAGCGACTCAGGACTGCATACATCTGAGCTTTGGGGAGGCGTGTGGTTGGTGAATGAACAGATGGTGCAGACTGTGTAAAATTTATACAGCAAATGTGGAAAGCAAATTTGGAAGGCAGTATTGGCTGTTGCAGGTCCTTTCAGGAGAGCACACCTCGAGACTCAATCACACGAGTAGCTATGCTCACAGAGCTGAGCACAGATGGCATTGCATCATTTCAGGTGAAGACTGAATGCAACGCATGCTGATTAACCTCATACTGATATAATCATAATGTGCGATTATCATGAAAATAATCATGATATAACAGAAGAGTGTGCAGCATGACAGGTCTCTACGCTGATGCTGTCTGTGAACCCTAAGTTCACTTTAAACCCTAAACAAAACCCTTGGCTGTTGACATGTGTTGCCAGCTGTAGCAAGAATGTAGCCTAGCTGTTGCAAGATGGGAGTACATTCCTGTTCACGATACAGACTTTGGTACAACAGCATGACTATGATGCTGAAGCATTTTGTGAGCATCCACAACCAATATACAGCAGCATTGTACATCACAATATGCGGCAGTCCCTTCTGAACAACAGTGTTATTACTGTTGCACTTGAGGCCATGCGCCATCAGACTGTTGTCCTGCAGACAAGTGCGACACTCACCTTTTTTGTGCGCCTGGTAATTCCTGATTGAAAAATGCACTGCTTAAGTAAGGACTTGGAGTTATGAGTTTGCATTGGATGCTGGTACTCTATAACAGCAGGCCTAGTTACTGTATGTTACTGTATACACAGTGGCAAGGCTGCAGGCAAGTCCTCAGACTAGCCAACGAGACTTCAAAACAATGTCAGGTGGAAGTTTCCTCTGTCAAAATTCGGGGGACTCTGCCTGTTTATGCTGAAATCTTTCACCACATCCTTCTGACAGTTTTCCATTTTCTGGAGCAAAAGGAGAACATTGGCAAGCACGAGCAGCAGCGGACTGACTTATTGGAACCACTCTTGATGCAGGATGGAACATGCATTGCCAATATAGATGCCGTCGTCTATTGCACTGGCTATCAGTATGCCTATCCCTTTCTGGAAGGAACAAGCTTAGTCACGTCGTATGACATGAGAGTTGATCCACTGTGGCAGCACATCTTCCCGCCAAATGTTGCTCCTACTTTGTCATTCGTTGGGCTGATCTGGAAGTCCCTGAGAAATCCCCAGTTCGAGCTGCAGGTAAGCCATTCAGCTAAATGCAAACTTTAGAAAAATCATGCACTCAGGGTTGTACGTACCTGACCCTAGGGAGGCACATGCTTCATGACTAATCATGTGAAGCTGCATGACGCAGTGAATGTCATGTGCAGCTGGTGTGATGATGTGTCAAACGTTCACCATTATGCCCTGCCTCCAGCAAGCTTGATCCAACTGGCATTGAACACATACAGGGAGCTATTCAGGACTGTATGTACCTGACAAAACCGAGGGAAAGACATGCATCTTATGCATGAATGAATGAAGTGAACGGTAGGTGTGAGAAGCCAATCAGACACTGAAGACTGCTGCTACTGACTGCAGTGACAACACAACCCTGAATCAACTTGCCCCAACTTGGAACAATGAACATACAAATGTTTGAAAAAGTACATCAATGTTGTAGGTAACATCAAATGCTCTGAGCTGCATGCAGTTTCTGGCATGCAGTTTGTAACCTCTGGCATGCAGTTTCTAACCTCGGGCATGCAGTTTTTAACCTCTGGCATGCAGTTTTTAACCTCTGGCATGCAATTTTTAACGTATGATGCCCTTGCAGTGAGAACTTACAAAAACTGTTTTCAAGTGGTAGAAGAACTGACATTCCGAATTATACATGTGCCATTGTGTAGAGTAAGCTAGTGGCCAGGGTGCTATCAGGCAGAGCGCAGCTGCCTAACCGACGGCAGATGGTGCAAGATGTAGCACACTTCTACCAAAAGCTGATAGACTGTGGAGTGCCTGTAAGGTATACTCACAATCAGGTCAGTATATCATCATTGTCGTCATTATCATCACCACAACATGCTTTCCAGTAGGGCTGCAGGGCATGCCCTGCTACAGTATAGCCTGAGCAATTTCCTGTAGTGCCGAATTGCATACACAATTGGCACCCTAAGGCTTAGGTCATCTGTCCACGCAAAACAGACTTGCTGCATCACTGCCAAGCCAATGCATGTCAACAAATCAGTTGTTTGCGTATCCCATCAGCTAAACTCAGGCGTTTTGTTTGACTGCTGTCATGTCCCTTTCCTCAAGTCTGTCAAGCTGAGCATGTGTTTGATCAAATGTCAGTCGCTGACGCGCCATAATCCAGTCATCATCTGAACTTGAATTAAAGTACTACACGTTGCTGCAGACAGACATCATGCCAGTGAATCAGTGGGCATACAATGCCAAGTTGGCAGAGATTTGTGGGCCAGATGTACCAAAGCAGCCTGATTGGCTGCAGGCACTATATGCTGCAACAACTGTTCACATTCTGGGAAGGCCTGATAGCTTTAGAGATGAATGGGGTCCTCAGGAGATAGCTGTGTATGACATTGCTGACAAGTTTTGCACACAGATGATGCAAGAGCTGCATGACCACAATGCTTGACATGGAAGCATTTGAATTGAAAAAGAAGGCTGCATTGCCTGCAAGGCATGGGTCATGTTGTTGTGCAAAAAGTGATGTAATCTTGAGATGCATCTTAATTTTTTTGCAGTGGTTGAGTGTGTTGTAGACAAAGACTGCACATGTTGATTGAAATTACATGCAGCAAGATGCAGCATCTTCTTCATCAAGTGTTTTCAGTGCCATAGCGTTGCCAGGTCATATGTCTTCAAGTATCCTTCTTATAGTTACAGGCAGCTAGCTATAGCCACTCTTAAAGCGATTGTGGCACTAAGAATCCAAGCATCACTTCATGACAACATAACAGCTTTGTGAGCCTTTGCAGATGCTGAACTACCATTCAGGGCACATGCAAAGAGCGAATGTAGCGATGAACGAGCTGTGCAAATGAGCTGATAGACACATGATTTGTAAGACAGCCTAAAAAGCTGGCAGATGACTGATGTGACTTCGGGCACTTCTTCATCTGCATGAAGTGAATAAGGATTGTGGCTTCAGCGGTCTGACAGGACGAGCTAGCGCTCTGTCCGCTGGCCAAGAAGCGCAGATTCAGCGCGTCGGGAATTGGCTGCCTCTCGGGGAGTTTTGAGACCTTGCACGTCACATGCTCTGCCATAGCCGAAGCCGGCACTTCTCGCTGCCTGCTTCAGCACGCTTTTTCCTGCGGCCAGATTGCTTGCGTTCCTAGTGACTGCACAGTCCCCAGCAGAGCGTCTCGAGACTAGCAGACTTTGCACACGTTGGCGCACAAAACAGCAATTCTTGCTCCATGTGATCTGATGTGACCTAGGAGAATCAGCGTGAACACACTTTGCATTTCGCGGGAAACAGCATCATGCTGCTGCTAGACTTGCCACCGTTTTTGTTGGGGGTGTTCATGCTGTACTGGAGTTTACCACTAGGTGCTATGCTGGGCAAAATCAGGTTTTGGAAACTGCAAGGACCTCGGAATGACGCATATGGCTGGTGAGCACCCATCATGCGCCACTTCTTTGTGGGGCCACTGCCGGCAGGAATGCTTGTGTGTTGAAACATGTTGTTTGTAGGGCCATTGCACTGAAGCAGATGTTCCAGTGCAAATTCCTCTACCTGGAGGGACCAGAGCTGTATACAGGCGGCAAATACTCTACATGCATCTTCCTGGTGAGCTCTGCATAGGTCCCAGATCTTTTGCCCTGGCACTTCTGAATGTGCCACCTCATGTCGAACAATCTTGCCTTGCCCTGCTGCGTTGCTGCCCATTGGCATAGAGCGTTTCTACTCTATTTCTGATCTTGAGTGTTGCTTTTGACTTGATGTGCTGATTACAGAGCAATCACAGGTCTTGGGGTGACTTTTTCTTGGATGTTGTAGCAACTGAGGGGTATGCACAAATGCTCAGCAGGTGAGTTTGCCCTTAATTTGGCACAGATTACAATGCACATTCCTGTATTGGCTCCGACATCTGGGTCATAATACCCAGCTCAAGAGTGCAACTTTGTTAGTGAGTTGATGTGCTCGCAGATGGGCAGTCTTCTTCGTTTTCCCAGTCTTCATGACATCAGTCATCATTGTGAGGAGTGTAGTGCTGTTCAAGCGTGGAGCTGTCAAAGACAAGAATGTGAGTGTACAAATTTTCATACATTCATGCATTCTTCATATACTTGTCTTCCCCTAGGGTCAGGTGCATGCTGTCCTGAGCAGCTCCCTGACTGTCAGTCTCCAAGTCCTGCCAGACTGCAACTCACCATCTTGCACTACACAAGTCCACATACATATGTCAGCTCGACCACAAACTCGTCAGACTAACCCATTCAATGCTGAGCTGCCTAACGCATATGTTGACGCACTGTTGCGCTGTCCTGCATTTCCTTTCTGGCTTCAAACAGTGCAGAAATCGAGAGTCCTCAGCATCCTGACATAAGTGACCCTACCAACAACACTCCAACATGAGCTGATCATGTGGCTGACACAAAGCATGACCTGGTGTGCCTGCAGGCTCTGAATGATTTCATAGACAGGAAACTTCAGGCCAGCCCGATCAAGAGCCTGATTGTCTACCCTGAAGGTAAAACTAGCACAGCATTGCATTCACACAATGCCACTGTGCATGACTGCTAGCGTGTAAGCAGCAGACACAAGGCGCTCAATGACAGTGCCAGTTGTGATTGCAAGCATGCTGTTGCCCTTGCACTCATCAGACAAGCTGTAGCATGCATGCATACATGCACACCAGAAGCTATGTCAGAAGCAGCGTCCCTGAAGCGCAAAGGCCAAAGAGCTCTGCATGACATGCAAATGAAATTAACAGTTGGCAGCAGAAGTGATGACAGTAATCTGAGTCATCTACCATGTACGGGACATTAGTGAAGCTGTCTGTCAGTACAAGCCATTGAAGCCCTCAACACACTACCCAGCTGTGTTGAGCCACTGTCTCTAACTCATGACTCATGCATGACCTTGGAGATGCACCTGATGCCATGCACCAGATGCCTGCTGGCTAAGTCCGCCTTTGATTACTATGATCATGACTATTATAATTTTTAGTACTATTGGCATTATCGATGTTATTGTCAGTACTGTTGTTCTTGTTGTTGTGACATAGGGTGATTGCCTTTCACACATACCTAGCTTATGGCGCCACAGCATGTGGGGTGTTCATCAGAAGTTAATGTGAGTGTGAGTTACATGCAGGTCACAGGAGTACAAAGCAGCAATCCCTGCCAATGAAGCGAGGCATGCTCCATTTTGCCTATGACCGGAAGTATCCAGTTCAGGTAATGTCATTGCTCTTTGTGACATTAACATTGGCCCGATGTATCACAGCATTGTCTAAGACAAGCGTAGCTCGCAATTGCAATATTTGCTCTATTAGGCCACCTGCCAACTCCTGCCTGCCGTTTTTTCTCACATCAACAGGGTGCATCGCCGCCAACCACTTGCGCATGGGTAGTCATTTCGCGTTGATTGCACTGCACGTTTCCTGTTGCTTTCCATTTCCACAATGGTGTCTGTCTTGTCACCATCTGTTTGCTGTACCTCCTGGGCCTTTTGGTCTGATCCCAGCACCACTCCAGCAAGTAATGCTGCCAATGCGTGTTTGTCATGACCCAACAAACAAGCAGTCTGCAGCATGTGACACAGCATGCATTGCCTGTTTGAACAATCTGGGATAGCCCTAGCAGCTGTGTGACTCACCTTTCCACTGGAACATGTCTATGTATGCAGATTTTTATGTCAGTCATGTCTGGGAAGGCAATTACAGCATAAACTAACTGTTGGGACAATTGGAGATGGCCCTAGCGGCTGTGTCAATCACTTCTGCCCTGAAAGTGTCTGTGTATGCAGATAGTGATGTCAGCAAACAAGGAGTCAGTCATGTCTGAGAAGGCGATGACAGCTGGCTTTGGTCAGACTATCGTGGTCGGCTATTCAGAGCCAATACACTCACGGCAGTTTCCCACTTTTGATGACTTTGCCAGCAGAGTTCAGAAGGAATGGGACTACCAGTGGAAGCGAGTGTATTCATCAAAGCTTGAAGGCAGGTCACCACTGCGAATCAAGCACTAGACCCTGAACCGTATTTGACTTCCAGTCCCTATTTGCTAAGTTGCATTTCCAGGCCCTCCTGAAGTTCAGTTTTGCTGCAGCATCCGCAGTCTTCTGCTTGGTCATCTTGTCAATCAGTGTATGACCACGATCTTAGGGTTGATGACAGTTGACCCCTAGCCGTCAGCAAAGGGGGTTGCTCTGATGCTGCATGGCACAAACTCCATTCGTGCTTTGCAGCTCAACAGCGACAGTTTGCCTTGCAGATGCTAAAGTGCAAGCGCCGCCAGAGATTGACGACCGACACTATTCACAAACGACAAAGGCCTTGATGGTTGTAGTCGGCAGCGCGAGCCTGGTGCTGTTCTGGATGACTGTCTACTGGAGCGCCAAAGCTGGCCTGTGGGTTCTGAGTCTCTTTGGCAGCTACAAAAGCTATGCAACTGCAGTGTTGGTGGTCTACCTGGTCGTGTCATTTGCCAGGGCATTCAGGGCTGTACAGCCCCTGCCCTACATGCCAGCTGTTAGTGACAAAGGTGTGAATGGAGTAGAACCTGTGCATGCTAGCAAAGCTGGGCCAGATGCAACAGCAGGGGGCAGCACAGGAAACGATGGCAGTGGACACGCATCTTTTGCATCATAGCGTATTTGTTCAGGTGTTTTGGCCAAGATAGGCTGCATTTAGCAGAGCTGTGAAAAGTGTACAGCCATGACAACAAGCCGCTTAGCTGAGCTGTTGCCTTAATAGATTGGATCTCAAACACATGTTCCGAAGGATGCACTGATCTGCAGAGCCTGGTGAAATGCCTGCATCATGTAAGGTTCGGGCCAGATACAACACAAGTTGTGTTAGGCTGCATCTTGGAAACTAGTTTCAGAGTCGTGAGTAGAGCCGCAGACTTTGAGAGCTGCTAAAAGACAGTCAGCGTGACTGCTAGCTAGGTCAAAGCTGATAGGCCTAATGGCCAGCCGTGAGTGCAAGCATAAGTGTCTGAAGCTGAAATTGGACCAACCTTGCACATGTGCTGTTGTACAACACGGCAAGACATGTCTTGCTGTAACATGAGTGACTTTGAGTGGTGTGTTTGCGTCTTGCTATTTCAGTTTGCTCGTTGTAAGGGTCACCGTTTCCAAAGGCCGTGGTGACAGCAGCTGGTGTTGCGCAAAAGCTCCAACGTAAGGGGTGGCATCTTGCGCGTTCCTGAAAGGCAACTCAATGCCAAGGCACAAGCCTGCAACTCTGATCCTGGCAGCAATAGCTCAAACAGCCAAGTGAAAGGCTGCAATGGCTTACTAAAAGGGCGGTAACATGGGCGTTTGCATTTACACGTGAGGGCGTATGAACCTCACTGCAAGTTCCTGCAGGTGCTCCACGAGTGTCGTAGTGACAGCTGGCCTCTGCTGCATTCTAGTTCTTGGACACTGTAGAATCGCACACTCAAATTCCCTCCTTGCAGAGCAAAGATCAAAGTAGCTGATGCAATTGGATTGCCATTGTTGAAGTGTCGCAAGCTTGGATCAGACCTGAAGACCAAACAGCAGAGTCGCCAGTGCGCTTGAAACCTCAGAATTGCAACCATTTGTTGGCGACCGCCAGCGAGTCACATTACTTTGGTTGACCGCCTTTACGCTGTCAGGTAAGAGGTAAGTGACTGCATGCGGCGAGCATATCTCCATTGCCTGTCTAGGCCGCTGTTCTTTGTCATCTGGCCGGCACAAACAAAGCAAACTTTGCATTCATGCAATTGTTGTTGCTCACCCTTTGCAAGCCTTTCAGGCCTGCAACTTGCTTGTCTACACGCTCACGAGGCAAGTTGCATGCAGGTGCAAGCAAGAGGCACGCCACCGGCTTCGCAGCCCTTAGGTGGGCGACAATCTCCACTTTGGAGTTTCTCATTGTTACAAGACGCGCCTACCCTGCCCTGTTGCCCTCTTGGCCATGCACTTGCGTTTGCTGCTGCAAAGCATGCCAGTTCAGGACACACACAAACCTGCCCTGCCCAGCAGTCCTCCCCTTCAGAATGTCTTATGCACTTCCCGTCTACCAGCCTACTCAACAGCATGCAGGATCATGTTCTGGACATCTGCAGCAGTCCTGCTGGCCCTAGGGTTTGCAAGTGCACAGTATCCGCTAGAGCAGGGCATAGTGCCCAACGACCAGTACACTGCAGCCCCTGCAGCCGCCCCCCTGGGTACAGATGGGTGGCGCACAGGGCGGAGCACATTCTTTGATGGCTCTGATACCTTCAAGAATGCCTACATTGCAAGGTACATCAACTGCTTAGTTGACATAGGGCTGCACATTTGTGGTAGGACTCATGCATGCAATGATAAAGTGTGCAATGTGCGTGCTTAGTCAACGTCAGCAAATATACTTGTGCGCCAACATCAGGACCTTCTTTGACAGGCATGTTGCGCTGTCTGTGCAGTCGCTGTCTGTGCCTGTGTCTGTGCCTGTGCATGTGTCTGCGCAGTGTGTGTCTGCATATGATGTGCCCATTGATGAATGGGCCCATCTTTTATCTGCTCATTCTTTGTTTGCCCATCTGTGTTGTATGCAGTTGTGTCTGCCCAGCGCATGATGCCACCCAAGAAACAAGAAAAGGCAAAACCCAAACAAAACTACAATGCTGAGTTGGGCAACAAAACTGAAAACAACAATTACTCAGTTGGGTTTTCAAAAAAGGACTGCATGATGCTGTGTCTGTGTAGAGATGCAGGCAGCTTTGTGTGCCGCTCAGAGGGAGAAACACATATTCTTTGACACTGAGTCAGGCAACATGCTTGGTGACTTGGGTCAGAGAAAGAAACTGTATGATGCTGTGCCTATGCAGGGGTGCAGGAAGCTTTGGAGACATCCTGTACGGCAGCTGTGAGTATGCTTCAGTAAGGGACGGTATTGCCAGGGACTATTCCGATCTGCCCTTTGATAAGGGCCAGGTTGCAGCCCTAGCCCAGAAGGACCCAGATTACCCTGGCAGTTGTGGCAGATGCTATGAGATCAGGTAAGAGAAAGAAAAGCAAGAACAATGCTGTTAAGCGTTTATACAGAAGCTTGAGGTGATCTGATGAGACGAAGTAAGACTAGCGCCTTCAGGCGTGCTTTACGCGCTGCTTGGCCGAATGGTGAGGGTAAGTGAGGGTAGGGTAGGATTGGGTAGGGTAGGGCAGGCAGGCTAGGATAGGCGGGAAAAATGGGTGACCTTTGCTTTTAGTGATGTGCATCCAGGCTGCCTAGGATTTGTGGTTTTCTTTTAGGTCTTGCTGCCAAACACTGAGCAAAGCCACTGCAACGGGCCTTACTACATTGAGCATAATATGTATTTTTTGTTCATACCAACAATTATTATCCATATGTTGCTTACATTACTTTGTGAATGTTGTAAATTGTGCTTGTATAGCTTGACTTGAAATTATTTGACTCAGCACATCAGCACTCCTACACATGGGTCCAATCTAAACATACTATACCTGTCATACCTATTAGGTCAAAGCATTGCATCAAAACATGTGGCTGCCATTGCATGCTTTGGCTCAATGCAATGGTGTCATGTGGGTGCAGGTGCCAAGACGGATTAGTCATCGGCAACGGCACAACTCCAGTCAATATTGACGAGTTCTACTACCTAGCTACCGTGAATGACACAGTCACAGATGATTATGGCCGTACCTTCCCAGGAAACTCAGCATTCAACCAATCAGAGCAAAGCGTGCAGTGCTGGAATGACAGCAGCAGTATCTTCGTTCACATCATTGACTCCTGCCCTGCTTACCAGGTATGTCAGAATGACTTCATTTCAGGAAATAAATATTGCGCAAAGCGCCGTAACTGGAATCATCATTGGAAACACTAGAACAAGGTGTACACGTCTTTGGGACTGCATGTCTCTGATCGTTCAGCAGGGTTGCAATTTTTGTGCTGCCATTTGTGGTACATGGGAAACAAAAAATGGGCCAAGTCAGAAGCGGTACATGTCAATGTGACACCACAACTGCAACGCTGTTTATCTGCACATGCATCATTGGAACGATGCCTTAGCCATGACATGCTGACATGGCCCGGCAACTGCAGCACCAGACTCTGTACTGCAATTCGCAGGTGTCCAGCAAGAGATTTGATATCCAAAGCTGACTTGTCATGAATCTATTGTGTGTCTATGTTAGGAAGCAGACCCAGAAAACAGATATGATTACGTATGGCACAATTGGTTTGATTCTGTACTTGTGTCCGTTTTCTGGGACTGCTTCCTAAATCTAATTCACTCTCACAACATATGTCATGAAAAACGGCAGTTTTGCAAAAGACATTATACACAGAAATTCAAAAAAGTAGGCTTTGAACAGCCCTCTAGGCATCTGAGTCCAATGATCTGAGCGTACTTGTGTCATATGCAGATAAAGAATGGCACAGAGGTTCAACAGCTGTGGTGCAACAGCGACATTTACCACTTCGACCTGTCCTACTGGGCCTTTGAGCAGTTAGCCCACCCCACATATGGAGTCATGATGGTTGACTTCAGGTATGGCACCAAAAGGCTGTCACGATTGGCTGAAAGGCAGAGTGAAGGTACTGCTGTTGATTAGTAGGGGAGCAGGCGCCTTTCATATATCCGGTCCTGTTGAGCTTTCAGAGCATCTGCCTCATGTTACATCAGGAGGCATGGAGGCCAATGATGGGCAACTCAGGCATGTGGCATCTGTATACGAGGCAGACTGAAAGGTCAGAATGTCAGGGTAAATGTCCCTGTTCTAATAGGCAACAAGGTTCTGCTGGCCTTTTGGCTGTTCCCTCCCCCCCCTCCTAGGGTCCTGCTGGCCTTTTGACAATGATATTTATACCAATGAGTTGAGGCATGTGTCCAAAAAAGCCGATGGCCCTGCATACAAGCTCAGACCTGCAACTTGTGCACACAGCATCCTTGACTTATGATGCCCACATACTGATCCACACAAATATCACGCAAGGGTTTGCAGCTTTGAAGGGGAAGCATGCATCTCCACTGTAGTCATGGGTATCATTACCTGACACTCAGAGTCTGACTGTCAAGGATGTAGATGCCTCAGCAGCTCTGCCACAAAGCTTGTCATCATCATGTTCTCGTTCTTCTTTTCAACTTCTTCATCTTGTAGGCCAGTGGACTGCTACACGCATGAGCCGTTGGTCTTCACGCCCGGCTTTGTGAATGCGACCATCTATGGGGATCAGGTGGAGACCGGCTGGAACTTTGGCCCCTACTTCCTGCACAGCGCCAACTTCTGGCTGCCAGGTGCCCATCCATGCGTGCCTTTATCAATCATTCATGCATTCATTAATGCATGCATGCATTAATTTATCCATGCATCTATTCAATTGTTCAGTGCATTGACGCATGTATTTGTGCATGTGCATATGAGTGCATCTGTTCATGCATTCACTTGCTTGAACAATCATCACCTCATTCATTCAGTCACCCACCCATCCACCTACTCACTCACGCACCCACCCACCCACCCACCCACCCACCCACCCACCCACCCACTCACTCACTCACTCACCCACCCACCCACCCACCCACCCACCCACTCACTCACTCACCCACCCACCCACTCACTCACTCATTCACTCACCCACCCACCCACTCACTCAAACAATCAGCACATGCTGATCGTTCTGATTGCCTGTGAAAAGGTGCCGGGGTTAGCGGCAGCAACGCAACCTGCGTCAACGTGGCAACAAAGGTGTCATACGGCCAATCCGGCGCCGGCGGGGGAGGTCTAGGGTTCTCTGCAGTCAACGGCACAGACGCAGGTTACCAACCATTTGCCGGCAAAACCACCCTGGACTTTTGGGTTAAGTCCAACAGCACAGGCCCCGGGGACGAGACTGAGGTAGGGTATCCCAAGGGAACCCTACCAGATTTGAATGTGTACCTGAGCAATGCCGAGGCTTCAGTCTTCTGTGCTGAGTCACTGGAGTTGACTAATCAGATGCCTGTGGGGACTCAGGCAACTGCAAACGGCGGAACCTACTATCATTTCCAGATTCCCTTTGACAGCTTCAATTGTGCTGGAGGATCGGCTGGTAGCTTGGCCAACATTGACAGCGTTGGTTTTGGCAGCAACAGTAACGCAGCTTACGCCTCCTTCTGTCTCGATGAGCTGGTCTTGGTGTAGGTGTAGTCAAGCAGCCAATTAAACCATTTCTGTCCTTGGGACTCATCAGGGAGTCAACAGACAATGGCTGTGATATCATCATACACTAAGCACTAGATGTTCAAAGGCGTGCAACAATAGAGTATCTAGGGTGGTTTGACCCTTTGGACGACGTGATTGCCAAACACCTAGAGTTGTTAATTTGATTCTTGTAGGTATAGGGATATGGGTTTTCTGTCGATGAATTTGGAGTGCTTGCTGAGTGAGCAATTGGGTTATGCGTGGCATGGTTCCTTATACGTCAGTGCGTCGTTCTTGATCTGTCAAGCCAGCTCCTGTGATGGTCTTCTCAATCTAAAGGCAGTACTATAGCATCTGATTACACCTGATGCATCAGATATTGAACCAATACCAAGAGCTGGTCCACGCTGAATGGTTGATGTGCCTGATGGGTGTGTTGAGGTGTGAAGATCATGCAGCAGACATTGTGCAGGAAAGGCAATCCCTGTTCAAGAGTGGGTGGACTATGAATAGGGTCCCCGTAAGGGCATTTGGATTGTAACAAACATGCCTTGAAAGTATGTCTGCTGCTCACAGCCCTGGCTACCATTTCAGCATGTGCTTTTTATGGACCCTCATGGGGCCCCAATTTGCCATCCTTGCTAGACAAGGCGGTTGCCTCAATAGATCGGATCTCAGATACATTCCTCAACATACAGTACAAACTGATATGCAGAGCTTGGTGAAATGCATGGAGCATAGATCTAGAGAAACAAGCTTGAGGCGGTTATCCCAGCGACCGGAATTCAAGCTTTCCTAGAATGGGAAAGACAGGGATACATAGCCAAAGGCAATAGGGCCATTGGAGGCAATGTCTAGCAAGCGTGTGTTGAAGTTAAAACGCTCAGCATGCTGCGCAGTGCAAACAGGCTGTCCTGCCTTCACTGAGCTCAATGTGGAATACACTAAATTAGCAGTGTCGAAAGCAGGACAAGGCATGCATAACCATGCGTAAAACCCAAACTACAGTTCCAGATCATTACTTTGTGAGCTGTGGACAATACGATGCATAGCAGGCAACTTTGAGCCATGCATTGTGTGTAGCAGCGACAACAAGGCCACAGCCTTTGTGACCATTATGAGACTCATGAGCCTAGCTGAGTCCATCCAATGACTATCACTAGGTTTAAAGATTGTTTGACCTTCTTTTGATGAAGGACCTTGGATGTACATGTCGCTTGGTGCCCACTGCATGTTGCCCACAGAGCGATTACATCTGTAGTGAGCCAAGGCTGGTAAGCCTTACCTTAGAATGAGACCATTCCCTGCAGCCTCGCTCGGGAGATTTCTCCCCATCAGGCAAGCACTTGCAATTTGTACAAGGTGTCTGAGCACCTCAAAATAATACCGTGTCTTGTAGCCTGGCTTGGCTAGGCCCAACTTTCTCCCCCATCTTGCGAGCACTAGCACGCTATACAAGATGCACGCTCAACAGAAACCCTGTTTGCCTGTGTGCATGTTGCGCCCACCCCATGAATTGGGGTCACTTTTCTTGGAGTGCGCAGTTTAATTGTGAGATCAGTGAGTCACGCTGTCCTGACAATGCTCCCATTTTGTAGGCATACTTGACTCGGATCTCGTTCTCGATCATCGCCACTGAAGCGTCTGTCAACTTCAACCCTGATGCACCAAAAAAAAAAAAAAAAAAAACAAGTAGTGATGGTGGTGTCCAAATCTTCGGCTAGGTCACCTACTTTAGCAGCAGTTGCTTTCACTTGCGATGGCCTTCCAGTGGGGCGCGTTGACACTTTCAAGTACTTGGGTCTGCACTTTCACGCATCAGGGGATATATCTCATCTTATCACCCCTCTGAAGGCAAAGGCAGCTGGCTCTTGGGCTGTGGTGCAGCAAAGGCATTCTTGACTGCAGTGTGGCAATACGGTCAACCTCAAACTGTTCCTGATGCGAAGCATCCTTGTGCCATCTCTGCATTACGGTTGTGAATTGTGGGGCATGCATAGCCCCTGTGGCGCAGCAAAGAAGGCACGGACTGCTTTACAGTCCATCTATGACAAATACCTTGGGCACATCTGTGGAGTCAAGTATACTACACCTAGGGCTATGTTGCTTGAGGAGTTAGGGTTTTTTGGTGGCGGCGGACTCTTGAATTTTGGAACAGAATAGCTGCTAGTCCTGTTGGGTCGCTTTTTCACACGATTTTGCTTGACAATATTGGTGATGCTTTTTCTGCTGAAAATTCTGCCAAGAACTTTTCTGGCTCCATAGCTACTTGCTTGCAGTCCATTGGGCAGCCCATGCCTCATGATAGGGGTGTTATGCCTGTTTAGGAAGTTGGTGCAATTGTGAAGGGCCTGCGTCAGCATTTGGACGGCACCCATGACTATGTCCTGCATTGTCCTAGGGCGCCCTACTGCCGGCAGCTCCTACTGTCGGGGTTGTCGCATGCACATACCATCATTGGTTTAAGCCTTTTAGCCAGCATAGGCGCTATTGTCAGCTACCTGTTTCTGGTAGGCGCATGCAGCGATTTCTACAGTTTAGACTTGGTTCTCATCGCTGATGATCAGTTGCCAGTTGTTCTTGGCCGTTTTGCTGGAGGCCAGCATGTTGCCAGGGCCAATAGGGTGGGCACACATTGTGGTGGTGTGGCTGTTGCAGATGAAATGCACATGTTTTTTGAGTGTCCGGCTCTCCATACTCTAAGGCAGCAGTATGCTCCTTTGTTTTCCACGAACACCGACACCATGCGGTCCTTTTTTGCACAACAAGATCACATGCAAGTTTTCAAGTTTGTTCTAAGCTGTCTTGATGTCCTCCAAATTTGACCTTTGTCTTCTTCTATATGTGATCAGACTTGTTGGCTAGCTAAAGCATTGTAATCTCTCTCTCTCTGCAGACGTCTGCTTGCCGACAAGCTTGTTGGCCTGTAGAGCTTTGCTGTCTGCTGGACGCCGAATGTGTGACAGGCCATCGCTCCTGAAAAATGTAAGATGGCTGGACAAGGTTTCTCAGCTCGTCTTCTCCACTATTCAAGTGCTGACCAGGTTTGCAGATCCTTACTACAGAACAGTACTGGTTTCAGAACTAGATTCAAGAACCATATCTCAGTCAACTTTTGCAGCTGTACAAAGCAGTGGTTGGCACTGCAGCTTGATTCATGGCAAGAACCTCACTTCCATGGCCTCACCAGCAGGCAGTTTGGGTCCTGGCTGACTTTGTTGTGGTACCAGCACACAGCCACACTCTGTCTTAGAGTTGCTACCCAAATTCAATAGCTTGCAGCAGCCACCCCAGCCAATTCTGCATTGCCCAGAAGGGCTTAAGACAGCCCTGAGTAGGGTCAACCCTGCAGGCTGACTCAGAAACTCTATGACCACTTCTTGCAATTCCATAAGCCAGATATGCCACAGCCATTGCCGTCACCAGCTGATGCTTTTTGGCCGTGCTACTTGCTAGGTTTTTGCAAACTTTAAGTCGATTTCGATTGGCCAAATATTGTGAATTTGAGCATATGCAGAACCATGCATATGCTTGATGGTTTGGTTTCGGAATATTTGCATGATGCCCTTTTGTGCAACCTGGTCAAATGTTATGCTGTAAGACCGAACAGCCACATGAAAAATCATAATCCCTAATCCAAACCCTATGTTCCCCTTTTACCTGTACTTGACAGTCGAGGACCACACCAGACCAACATGTTGTGTTGATTGTATCGGTCAATGCTTGAAGACTGCTTCAAGCACAAGAGTCAGAGTACTCTACACAGAGTACACACTAGTGTAACTTCTAGATCTGATGCTCACAGAATCGATCTGCTGTTTTGCCCATGATGAAAGAAGGTGTAGGATCATGCCGCTAGGTCCACAGTCGCATGTGAGTCTGATTTGCAAACACACGAAACACAAAGACACATGCTAAATTTAAGGCTTGATGTGTATTCTGCTGTGCTTTGCAATGCACTTGCAGTATGTGGTAACGAATTCCAAAGCAAAATCGAAACGAAACCCCAGCTGCAGCTTTGATACCAGCAGCTTCGATACCAGCAGCTTTGATACCAGCAGCTTTGACAGACACATTTCCATCTGAGCTGGTTCACACAATAAGACATCCTTTGATGCCATCCAGTGGCGTATTCAGACCGTCGGCAGAACAACGTTGTTAATTAACACCAAAACAGAGCAAGCTTCAGGGTTTTGCCTACAGCTTGTACAATGCAGTATACTTTGCCCTCAAGTAGTTCAAGAAAACAGACGGGTCTAGTGGAGAGCCAGTGACCGCTTTCATTAGCTCATCTCCATTGGGATGCAACGACCCAACTTGGTGAATCTTCTCCTTCAACCAGTTCCTCAATGGCTTGAAATTGCCGGCAGCAATTTCCTTCTCCAGATGTGGAATTTCCTTACAGGCTGTCTGCAGGGTGTCAAGCATCGCCAATGAGAAAGGACACATGATGTTTAATTATGGTTAAAAGAACAACACCACAAAATACAACACAGTAAGGTATGATCATAAAGACATGTACAAGTGCAATGATGTTGTATTGTCTGACGACACAATATCTGATGAGCAGTGACATTGTTTACTGAAGCTGAGGCTCAAGCAGAGCCTGACACACAGTCGGATGAGAGGTACAGCTGTACACTTCAGCTGGAACGCATGCAGAGCAGAATTGCTGTCAATGCTAGGCACGTACTATAAGTGCCTGCAATGTCTGCAGCATTTGCATACATGCACAAATTCTGCTCACAGCCTGGCTCACCTGGTATATTTGGCAAGCGTACATTGCGCCTAAGCTGTAAGTGGGGAAGTAGCCCAGAATCCCAGCGCTCCAGTGCACATCTTGGAGGACGCCCTGTGCATCATCCTTTGGAGTGCAGCCCAAGCAATCTGTCATCTTTTCATTCCAAAGGCGAGGGACGTCTTCTACGCTTATGTCCCCAGCCAGCAGCTGCTGCTCTAGTTCATACCTACATGATCATGTTGGATGTCAGTGCTGCTTGATGCTAGTGTGTATATTTGGGGTTGGCACACTACATCCAGCACAGTATGTCCTTGGCTAATATGTGCTGCTCTAGTTTGTGTGTTTGGGACTGGCAAGTTACTTAAGTTGTCTCCCAGTACTAAACTGATGGCTGAGCCTGTCAGAGAGTCAGTCAGGCAGGGATGGTTGTCAGGACCGAAGGTCTAAGGGCCAGCTAACCAATTGATCTAACCCCACCATTGCATACATAGGTGAACCAGATTCGTCTGAACTATGTCATGACAAACAACAAGCATGAAAGCTGTGTTTCAAAGCATGTGTAAAGGTATTATGGCAAGGACTGAAGCAGTGAGTGAAGCTGTTTCAGTGACAGGATGACATGCAGTGAAATGCCTGATGTCCAAGCATTGAGGTTGATTATCACAGGGGGACCATCTCTGCTCTGCAATGGAAAGGAGTGACAGACAGTCAGGAGGGCACACACACATACGCACGCACGCACGCACGCACGCACGCACGCACGCACAGGCAGGCAGGCAGACAGACAGACAGACAGACCAAAAGACACGCAAGTAGGGTTCTGAGTAGACAGACAGGCTGGCAACCTGAGACTCTTAATATGACCAGGTAGTGCCAACCACAGCAGCTACTGTGGATGTCTAAAACGTTGCTTTCATACCAAGCTCAAGCATCTGTGTAACATCTACTCTCGCGTGAGTACATAGTGAGTGAGTGAGTGAGTGAATGAGGGAATGAATGATGGAAGGAAGAAAGGAAAGAAGGAAGGATGGAAAGGAAGGAAGGGAGGGAGGGATGGATGAATGGGTGGATGGATGAATGATTGGATGGGTGTCCAGCAAATGACGTGTGTAGAAAACAGCGGTTGCTCACCGGAGAATGATGTGCAATGGGTACGTAACTTCATCTGCTTCAACCCTGATCATGGAAGGCTCCCTGATCACATTTATTGCCCCATACAGCGTCTCTGGCGTCAGCTTCTCAGCCAGCTCTGGGAAGTGCTGCTGCAGCTTGGGTAACAGGTAATGCGCAAAGGGCTGGCTGAGAGCAACCATGCGTTCCCACAAAAGGCTCTGGCTCTCATGCACGCCCAGTGACAGGGCTTCGTTGACTGGCAAACCGTCCTGCTCCAGATTCCTGCCCTGCAGCAGCAGTGCTGACTCACAATCTGCATCCAATTTCTATGTGGGAGTGTCTACCTGACGGGGGAAGACATTTGAAAAACACTGTGGGAGTTTTAGTTCACTCGTGGCTACATCTGCCTGTACGCTGACAGAAGAGATGCAAATGCAGGGTGAAAGATGTGATGATGTGACTGGATGACTGAGTTACGGCTGACAGGCTTTGGCCTAAAGACATGTTGTCGTTATCCATCATATTCAGAAATGTGCAAGCAAACTCTTTTTGTTCTTTTTCAAGCTGACTAGGAAAGATGATTTGTTCCAGCTGCAGGCTCTGGGTTTCATGCAGCCCTTGTGACAGGGCTCTGCTGATTGGCACAGCCATCCTCTGACAATCATGTTGCACTTGTGACACGGCTTTGCAGATTGGCAGAGGCCTAGGAACCTGTGTATAGAAGGGATGGCCTGTCTTGGGGAATGACTGTGCCAGTCATATTCTGGCGTGAGATCACACCTGTTTGACCCATAAATACAAACCCTAACCCCAGAAACAATGGAACCATACCTGTTCATAGAGGGAATGGCCTGTCTCATGGATTGCTCCTGTCAGCCCCTCTGTCAGGTCATGTTCTTTGAAGCGAGTTGTCATCCGTACGTCAGTGGGATGCGCACCTGCATCACGCCACATGCTGAGCATGTGTACGTAATATGTAAACGTACGTAATATGCATGCAGAATGAGCACATACATGCAGTGTGTCCTGGTCCAAATTGCATCCTGGATGTGTTTCAGCGGCAATGCAATCAGTCAGTCATGCCTACCACTCATGCGTAAGCATGCAACTCATAAGCCAACGCTACTTTCATGCACAACTGGCATGCACAACGCTTGCACAACTAGCTTGCACTGCATCAGCAATTACACATAGACCTCTGGTAAACGGATGAACAGACACATCAAGTCAAAATCTGCATTGATGGTAAGTCAAAAGCCGACACCACTTTGCGTACAACTGGCTTGCACTGTATGCCAGGGGAGGACACGAACTTCCAGTAAATGGGTGGACAGACACATCAAAGTTGCCTCTTTCTGGAGTCAAAGATCTGCAACAATGACACGTCAAAAGCCTACACCACTTCACATACAATTGGCTTGCACTATATGCGGGGGGGGGCACAAACCTCCAGTGAATGGGTGGACAGAAACGTCTAGTCTGCCCTGCTCGAGGCTAAAGCCCAGGTCCACAGCAATGGCGTTGCATAGGGCTGCCTGCGCCTTTGTGTCGAAGGTGCCCTGCAGTAATGAGCTGTCTGGCGGGGTCCCCTTTGCCTTGATCTCTTTTATGAGAGGCACAAGGCCCTTCCTGACCTGCAGCTAGCACACACTGTGTCACGTGGCGAGCTATGTGACGATGTCATCTGGCGAGGCTTCTAACTGTGTATGATCTGTCTGCTGGTGTTCTCTTTGCTTTGATTGCAATGACGAGAGGCACAAGGCCCTTCCTGATCTGCAGCAAGCATACACTGTGTCATCTGTCTGTGTATGAGCTGTCTGGCAGCGTGCTCTTCAATTTGATCCCTTCGACGAGAGGCACAAGGCCTTTCCTGACCTGCAGCAAGCTAACCACATCTTTTGCGCTTAAACACAGTCACCTGGGGACAACTTTAGATGTTGCTACGTTGGGGACAATCCAAGGGAGTTCCTTTTGAGATATATACAGCAGGCCAGTCCTGCATGCTTGTACATAACCAGGCAGGACCTGCAGCCCTACTAAGACCTGCAGTTGTGACAATGACAAACCTGCCCTGTCGATATGCTTGTACATGTCACATTTGCAAACCTACAACCTGGCACAGCCTTATACTCAGTACAGGCTCTGACTGACAAAACAGTTGACATGTAGCAGAACAGATCATGACTTGGAGGCATTTTTTGCCTTGGCTTCATGCTCAATGATACAAATGCCAAATAGTGTCATTTTCTGGACAAATCATTATAAGAACTTCTACCAGTTCTACTGGAGATAAGCGGGCTTAAACAGCTGACATCTGCCTTGCAAGGGCAGCGCTCTGCCAACAAAAGAGAAGAGAAAGGGTTTGAGCCTCAGGGTTTGTGCATCAAGCAAGTAGGGACGCAGATCCTGTGGACATGCAGGGACTGAACCAGCCAAGTCAATTCCAAAGCAGGTACTGATGAAGACGGACTGACAGACAGACAGACAGACAGACAGACAGACAGACAGACAGACAGACAGACAGACAGACAGGCAGGCAGGCAGGCAGGCAGGCAGGCAGGCAGGCAGGCAGGCAGGCAGGCAAACAGACAGACAGATAGACAGACAGACATACCGACCTCAGCAAAGATCTCGTCCAGTCTGGCTGATGTCATTCCCTTCTCGTAGTCATCCAGCAGCACATCGTACATGGGCCGGCTGGAGTCTATGGCTGTTGCATACTTCTTCAGCAGCTCCACCCACTCTTGCAGGACTGGTGCAAACTGGCTGAAGTCTGCTGCGTCTCTTGCCTTCACCCATTTCTGCATGATATCAAGACCAGCAAGTCAGCAGGCATGCACGCTGTAAATGAGTTGATCTAGGACTGTGGCAAAGCTCCTCTTGTGGTCATCCACTCCTGCAGGACTGGTGCAAAATGGCCAAATTCTGCTGAGTCTCTTGCCTTCACCCATTTCTGCATGGCATCAAGACCAGCAAGTTAGCAAGCATGCACATTGTATACAAGAGTCAATCATTGACCTTGGCAGACATCCTCAGGTGGCATCCATTCTTGTAGAACTAGTGCAAAACGGCTAAAGTCTGCTGTAAGTGGGTGGATGTACAATCGTTGCAGAGGTCCTCAAATGGTCACTCATATTTGTAGGAATGGTGCAAAATGGCTGGATTCTGCTGCATCTCACTCGTTTCTGCATGATACAGCATCAACAGTCCATTTCAAACAGGCTTCCACGCTTGAAACGGACTGATCCATATCTGCCAAACACCTCTTTGAAGAGGCTCGCTCAACAACCTGTCGAGAAGCACAGGATGTCTCCTGCTTTGAGTTGTTGTCGGCTTGGCAGCAATTTATTCTGCAGCAATGCATTGAGATGGACAACAGCCCACTCCTGTTGATGTTTCAACGGCCCCCATTTTGGTGTTGAGCTATCAATTTTGTGCCACCTCATTCCTGTCCACCATTGAGTCCATTGCATGCTATGTCTTTTGGACAAACTTATTGCAGAAACCGCTCCCAAATTATTGCTTACTACCACCTGTCATGCTTGCATTGCAGCTGCAGCATGATACAAGCCATGCCTGCTGCACCAATCAAAAGCCAAAAAACATGATGAAAGGCACTGATAGAGCATTGCGCTGAACAACCATTAAGCCGTTTCTCTGCACTTTCTTGCCTTGTCCTAGTTTTAACAAACGAGCAATTATTTATTACATTCCAGGGTTTAGGGTTTAGTGCCCAACCATATTGGGACGTCCTGTGTTCAAAATATGTGTGGCATAACATGGCTTGTGTATCGCAAGCATACTGCCACATTGCTCAGTGCTGCAATATAAATTATTTACTTCTATACTGGGTAGACCATTCTTTAAGGTGTTCTATCGAGACAGGTGAACAAGTTGACTGGCACCATATAAGTAGCAGCGTGCTGGTCTGAGTTTCCTGCACAGATCAAGTGAACTCATTATGCGCAGAAAGCAAGTGAGATGCGCACCACATAGCCTTCACTTTCTAGCTCAGCCCGGCGCTGGGCCATCTCTTTTGTGATTGCTGTGTTGCGCACAAACTGCCTGCAAAAACAAATGTACAGGTGTCCTTGGCATGCAGAGACCAGGTGTCAATTTCTGTGTGAAACCTGACAGCATGACAGCGTTGGTATGCCCATATGCAAACGCATATGAAGCGGGGAAACACCAAGTGTAACGTAGTGGTATCACACTGATACATGGTCTATGTATTTAACATTGCTGTCATAGTGCTAAATTGAGCACAGCAGCGCACTGCATTTTCAGGTGTTTGCCCAGATTGCATCACAAACAGTGACAGTATTGACATGCATGGATTGTGATCTTCAGACAGCAGGTGTTACCTGTGAGCGTCTCTGATCACAGCAGCTTGCACAGGGTCAAGGCTGCTGCTTTGTGCCTTCAAGGTTCTGAGCAAATGTCCAAGCTCTTCACTGGTTTCCTGCAAGGCACTCAATGCAGAAGCCCTTGGCTAAGCACTACATGCATGTAGTGAAGAAGCATATCACTGAGCTTGATCTTGAAGGCAGTGGCAATCCTGGGCGAGACTTGCACAGGCTAGGTATTTGCTGGTGCCGTTAGTTGCCTGCATACCTTTTCATATACTACACCTGCCAAAACCGACTTCTGCTTGCCACGTGATTCAGCAGCACCAGCAGGCATCATGACTGCTTCATCCCATTGCAGCAGACCACTGATGCCACCGAGGGTGCTGATCTCTCGCAGCTTATCACATAAGCTCTGGTAGTCCTGATCAGCAGCAACAACGTCAGGTTTATGCAATGAGGCCAGACACCAGGCCGGCAAATGTGGCCAAACAAATTTGCAATGCTGCTCTGTGTGCACCTTGGTCGCCGCAACTGGGGTCGCAGTAGCTGCGCTGCTAGACACCATCTTGCGATTTTGCGAAAAGGTTAGCACGCGGTTGGGGCGAAGCTTGATAGGTATGCAACACTTGACAAATTTTGGAGACAAAGAGCAAAATGCAATTCTCATACCGACCTTTCTCAGCAACCTGCAGAGTCCTATGGCGATGATGCACAGGAAGATGAACCGTTTTTGACTCATCAGTCATATAGACAGTCTAATCAGTAACAGTGCTGTTTGGGTCGGCACATCACAGAAAACACAGGCAGCTGCGTGCATTTACTGTACAGACCATCTGCGTTGCAATAAACTGGCTACACTGTCTGGTCGTTTACAGCATGATACTCAGCATGCTTGTGCCAACATGCATGTGCTGCCATATGGCAGGTTCATGCCCTTGCATGAGTGCCACTTTCACTTGATGATGTACATCGTGCAGCACTTGCGCATTGAACTGATCAGAACAGCATATAAGGCCTGTAAAATTGACAACAAATTCCAGTCATAGCCAGGATATTCTCAGGCAAATAGCTGCTGTTTCAGCTCAAGCAGAAAACGAAGCCACATGACCCCAAAACAAGACCAACAGCAAGCTGAGCCAAACAGCACAGATGTGTACACAACAATTTCGACATTGGCCAAGCCCTAAGCAAAGTCTACTCTAGCACAGACACAAAAGCAACAGCATGACGCCAGTTGCAAGCTGCACAGGGCACAACAGGCCTGTGCATCAATGCTACCCTCCGGTCTTTTGTCGTTTTCGGGCCAGAAACTTCTCCCTAGCCGCCGCAATTCTGTCTTCTTTGCTTGCTTGTGCAACAGTCTCAGCAGCAGCAGCAGCTTCTGCCTCAGCATCAGAAATTTTGGCAGCTGCCTCGGCAGCAGTCTGCGAAGGGTCCTTACCTTCTATTGCAGCCGTTGTTGAGGCTTCTGGTGCAGCTGCTGAGGCTTCTGGTGCAGCTGCTGGTGTGACAGCTGGTTTGGCATGCCTACAGGTACATGCAGGAGAGGCTTGCAGCAGCACACATGATGAAGTTTGCAAATGACAGGGGCTAGAACGTGCTGAAGCTGCGCATTTGCGGGTGCAAGTTTGAAGGCAATGCGTGAGTTGCAGAAGTGCGGTCTTACCCAGGTGTTGTTATGCACATCATATGTCAGTAACACATTGGGTGCACTGGGTCAGCCTTTGCATGTAAAGGATTGCGTCTACACACACGTGCGCATCCTTTGCTACATGTCGTGATGGGCACATGCAATTGTCAAAGGCTGGTCACGCTATCTTGCTCCTTAAGCCTCAGTACAGAACTCACATTTGTCTTGCTGCATTAGCAGCGTCCCACTCAGAAGCTGCCGCTGCATCTGCTGAGGCAAGTCTTGCTGCCTGACCGCTCCTGCCAGGTTCTCTGTCAGCTGCTGCTGTAGCTGCTGCATCAGCATTCTGAGCTGCATCTGCTAGTTGAGCTGCCTCAAATGAGGGTGCTCGCTTCTTGCTTTCTTGCTCAGGCTTCTTGAGACCAGTGCGCACATCGTTTGTCTTTAAAATGTTCCTGCAGACACCCAGAAACGTAAAAAAGGGAAATCAAAGAAGTTAAAGGAATGCCAAAAAACATCAAGGACACATGGTGGTATATGGCAAGTGCAGCACGCAAAGCATGACTTGCGATGCACAACCTGAACACAGAGACGCAAGAAAAGTGCTTGTGTAAGGTACATGCAGACTCATCATGGTCCTCACCAGCTTCACATGCGCATCTACACAACCTCATCATTATGGACTGACCTGAGAGCACAAAAGCAAAGGCAACTTGCTGTGCTGGGCCTGTTGAAAGTTACAAATCACAGTTCAACATGCAAAGAGTCTGTACCAAACCTACAGAACTCAGCTATGGTCTGTTTGGTAGACTGTACCTGTAGAAATCGCCCATGTGACCCTTCTTGACAACATCATTCTTCTGCTCCTGAGCCTCTCGCAGCTTCTCCTCAGCTAGCCACCGTTTCTCTTCTTCCAGCTTGTGCTTGTAGGCAGCAGTCACAAACTTCTCCTTATCGCCAAAGAGATGATCCTCTGCAGATCGCTCCTTTGCCAATCTGCATGCATAGATAAGCCCATGTTTTGAACAAACTTTGGTGGCGTGGACACAAAACTGCTCCAGCCAGTGGGTTTGTACTGTGACTTGAACTGCTGACATGTTTCTGCTGCAGACGTGATCCGCCAGAACAGCACAACAGAAGCTGACGTGCAGTCATACAGTCCATTCATCCCATTGCAAAGGGTTCTTGTACAACACATGTGGCCACCCTTGCCCAGTTCCGTGTGACACACAAGGTGCCCAACACTGATTGGAACAAACACTTGAACACATTGCAGTGGGTGCGAGGGCCTTTTTGGCAGTCTGGCTGATGGTGTCTGGCTGGCAGTGCAGCCATCTTGAGTTGTCAGCACTGCGAGTCCAAAACAACGCGCCACAGCAGATGTGCACAGACATGACTTGACTAGTATTACCAATGCACTCATACCTGCGCTCATACACAACATTCTGTTCCCTTTCGCGCTGCACTGCTTTGTCTTTGAGGGCTTCTATATAGCGTGACTTACGCTCAATCTTTTCTTGCATGGCTGGCCGAACTTTCTGCTCTTGCATGGCATCAAAATGACTATCGTAGTCAAATATTGAGGGGTCCTCCTCCAAGGCCTTTGCATGCATGTTAGCAACCTGAACAACAGGTGCATGATCACAATGCTTACCAGCTACCAGCCGAGTGGTTTGCACACTTTTCAAAACATACTTGATTTGGAGAGAGCAGACGAAAGCAGCATTCACAGCACCTTGACGTCAGTACTGATCTTTGCCTGCTGCCGAGCAATCTGCTTGCCAATCGTGTCCTCATCGTCTGAGCCTTCCAGAAATGCAGATATAGCTGCTTGCGGTTTCTTGGCCTGCTTGGGGGCAGATTTGGCAGGCAGCTGCAGGCCATACTTCACGTCTTTGTTGCCGAGCAGCATGGCAACGGAGGTGTCCACAACAGTCTATCGAAGCTTCAGCGCAGGTCCAGTGCTTCACCCGACGTATCGCAGGCGGGTCGTTGGAGCCGACCTTGACCGCTACGCTAAAACAGCGTTTGGTCACTGTTTTGCGGATGGTGTCGGAGCACAAGCAGGGAATTTCCATTTCTGTTTCTTTGTTTCTGGCTTTATTTTCAGCAGGACAGACAACCACCTGTGTAGGTAGTTAATCTGAAAGGTGATTTTATGTAAGCTCAGGACATTCAGACGTTAGACTAGATGTCTGCTGTTTGCTTAGACGTTGCAGCGCAAGTGGCAAGCAGCACGAGCTGGATAGCAGCACATGCTCTTGTTAGTGTCTGTAACAGCGCAGGAAATTAGCCTCCTGACACGCCAGCACTGCGCCTTTTACCTCAGCTCTGCTACAGTGTCCTACAGTGACAATGACAAGCATTTCTGAAAGCTGTCTGACTGGGCCTGAAGGTAAGCTGCAATAAGGAGCCCTGAGTCGTGCTGCCTTGATGTCAAACATAGGTTGAGCTGCTTTTAACTATACACATATTGTGGCTGCATTATGTGACCTGACATCGATGTTGCATATGCAAGTTCGAAGAAGGACTGTGTGACGGATACTGTCACAATACATCGTAACTACCCCCTTTCTTAGTAGTACCTTCTATATTAATAATCACTTCTTGCCACGCATCGCTTGTCCGTTACTCTCCAGGCTATATCAGGCCTTTCATCAACCACCAGTGTGATCTCGACGCTCCCTTCCTAGGATATACACTCTTACAGGCTATCTATCTGTTGCGGACTGTGCCTAAACCAGAACAACAAGACCAGAGCTTTGGTGCTTATGAGGTGTTCTTTGCAGAGCCAGATGCATGCATGCAGTGATTGGATGATTCATGGACATGAGACTCGTACCTTGAGTCATATGAGCACTGACAAAAAGATTGTTTGTGCTAAGGCCCAAGGACCCCCAGAGGAGTGTGACCTGAGCGTCAGACTCTAACACTGTGCTAAGAAACTATTAGCTAAGCTAAGGTTCAAGGAGTCCGGAGGAGTGCGACGTGAGCATCTCAACATTTGGATAAGCCAACAGCACAAGGCCTAAGGAGCAACAAATGCATTTGAAAAGTAATGGAGGAATTTTCGCGGGAACGTTCACAAATTGGCGAGTATGGGACGGACATAAACCCGCGGTTTGACCTAGCCTTTCAACTGTGCTGGAGCACTTTCCGACACAACTAATCCTAAAGACAGCACCACCTACCGCGGACAGTTGCATCTCGAGCAAAAAACCAAATATTGAAATTTTCAGCAGGAGCGACTGTTGCCGGTCGGCGTCTTCGGACGTGACCATTGCGCGATATTGACCTTGCAAACCCATCGATCTGTAGCTGTCTTGAACTTGTGCGACAGTGTACAGCAGTCACACGGAGGCTGATTTACGTGCTAGAGTATGGGCAAGGCGCGCAAAGTGAGTATCGGCGGTAGATCGATATGTGGCCACATCAGCGACTTGACACGCGCTTGTCGCGACTGCTTGTTGCTCGCTCTCCGCGACGACTCAATGCTTGGCAATGCCGAGAAACAATCTTCGACTCGCAGTAATCCGATATCTTGATCTGCCCTCCACGCTGCACAGGTGGCCTATTTCTATGACCCAGAGATTGGAAATTATCACTACAGCAACCAGCATCCAATGAAGCCACACCGCATCAAGATGACACACGCTCTCATACTACATTATGGCTTGTACAATGATCTTGAGGTATTGTCACAACCCTGCTGACAAGACTGGGCCAGGCTGCAGTGTGTGCACCCTTTACTTGTGCATATGCTATTGAGTGTGTATATCGCACATAGATGCATTGCTCTGCATGCATACGCTTAGACTTGCATACATGACATGTGAGATAGACACATGCATGGTGGTTCACGCAGTGTTTCAGGCCAATACCAGCTGAGAAGAAGGACCTCCTGAAGTTTCACAGCAGTGACTACTTGAGCTTCCTGCAGACAGTGACCACTGAAAATCAGGTAACAGTCCATCACAAGCTGACTGTCATGCACACATCTCTACCCTCAAACATGATCATTAAGGCATTAGCGCATGCCAGCATTAGTTTCAACTTTTACCCACATTCAAGCGCCATATGCACAACAACCCATACGCTGCAGGACAGCTGCCAACCTGCAACCGTGCACACAGCATCCACCCCTGACCCGACCTCACATACTCACACTTTCATTCTCTGCTGGCCACCTGCTGGCTTGTTGACGGCTTCAAAACAGCTCAGCCTGGACACAGCAGTGAAACCACACATGTCACCTCAAGAGTCCAGCTGTTGTACATCGCCTGCCTATGACTATTTCTGAGATCCCCAATGCATACCAGATCCCCAATGCATACCAGATCCCCAATGCATACCAGATATCCAATGCATACCTGACTGATTGTTGATGGTGTCATGTGCAGGATGAGTTTGAGGAGGAGATGCAGAGCTTCCTGGGTGGGGAGGACTGCCCTGTCTTCAACAACATGTACCAATACTGCCAGGTGCCATTCACATGCTGCCTCTGCTGCATTTGTTGACATTGCTCTCTGTTCAACAACATGTACTAGTGTTGTCAGGTACTGCACACAGGCTACCTCCGTTGATCTTGCTCCATGTGTTCAATGCAAATCCTACATGCCATACGCGTAACGCTACCTACAGCATCAGGCAGCACAGCAATGTTGCATTAGCCGACATTGCTTCATGTGTTCAATATGTCTCACTGTTTTGCTGTACAGAAATATGCAGCAAAACCATCAAAAATGCTTTTAATTTTCCAGTTGGGAAACCCAAAAAGGAGTCTTCAAGAAGTCAGCACCAGCGGTTGTTTTAACAAACTACTTTGCTGGCTGTGAATCGTAAAAGTGCTGTGTGTGATGCAGAAGTATGCTGGAGCGTCCATTGCAGGCGCGGTCAAGCTGAACCAGTCTGCCAATGACATTGTAATAAACTGGTCCGGCGGCTTGCACCATGCCAAAAAGTCCGAGGTCAGGGTTTTGCAATTCTTCTCAAAGTTTTGTTTTGCACAGCAACAAAACAAGAAGTTTTGTTTTTCTGGTCAAAGACAGGACAGGTTGCACTGTTTGCAGTGGCATTGTGCTTTTTGCGGTGCTATCAGACTAAGTCTCATGGTAGGCGAAGCTTTGCCGTGTCGTGTCCACTGGTGTTGCAAGCATTTTTGGACAGCAAAAGTTTGAACAATCCTGGCTGTCCTGAGCCCTACCATGTATATGCTGCCACTCCTTCGAATGAAGATCTGCACTCTTTCTTGAGAACATCCTTCTATCATTTCCTCTTGCATGTGGAGGCCTCACATTTCTTCTGCGTCGGTATTACTGTGCCAGCACACCTGCGCAGCACAAGTAGCACAAAAGCCCTAAACCTCACACCCTGAGCCCTTGACAAGAACATCATCTCACATATTGATTTGCCACCTTCTGCAGGCCTCAGGCTTCTGTTATGTTAATGACATTGTGTTAGCCATTTTGGAGCTGCTGAAGTACCACAACCGGGTGCTGTATGTTGACATTGACATTCACCATGGGGATGGAGTGGAAGAAGCGTTTCTGACTACCAACAGGGTCATGACGGTGTCTTTCCACAAGTACGGGGATAATTTCTTCCCTGGGACGGGCGATCTGGACAGCATCGGCAAGCGAGAGTGAGTGTGGTAACCTTTTCTGCAGAACACACTTCTGCAGGAGAGGATTCTGTTGTACCTGAGCTACTTGCCTTTTGACCTGTCTCTAACTCCTGAACAACTTCCCTTCCCTTCCCTTCCCTTCCCTTCCCTTCCCTTCCCAGACTACAGCTGTTGCAAACTGTCACCTTTTGTCACTAAACAGCATCGAACTGTAGCTTGCACTCCGGTGGTTGTTCAAAAACAGCAGGGGTGTGGTGTCCATTCAATCTGTCAAGAATGCTCATGTTGCACACATGACCTTTTAAGTCCTGTTATTGCTGCGACGCCGCTTGCCCAGGCAAACCCTTGTACAGGCAGCTACTCAGGACTGTACATATCTGACCCTCTGAGAAAAACTGTTTGAAGCGCATGAATGGATGGATGGGTCAAAGCCAGACCTCATACTCAGGACTGTACAAACCTGACTTCTCACAAGACATGTTTCAAATGCAAGAATGGATGTACGAACGAATGAATGCATGAAGGAGTAATCAAATAAACAAACGAAAGATTGAACACAGGAGGAGGCATGACCCGTAAGTATACACGTGGGTGCAGGTCTCATTCAAACTTTTCAGAATTCTTGCTTATTGTCTGTTGACTCCCCTGATGAGTCCCAAAGACAGAAACTGTAGATTGATTGATTGATTGCAGGGGCAAGTACTACGCCATGAATGTTCCACTGAAGGACGGCATAGATGATCAGTCGTATGCAGCTCTTTTCAAGCCAGTGATGAGTAAGCTCATTGAAGTGTACCAGCCCCAAGCTGTGGTCTTTCAGAGTGGTATGGATACCCCTGCTTACCGTTCTTCCTCAGCAATGCTACATGTGTGCTGTTGAGGATGGTATGCATGTTTCTGCTTGCCTTTCTTCTGCAATGCTACATGTGTGCTTTTGACGACGGTTTGCATATCTCTGCTTGCCTTTCTTCCTCTGCAATACTCATTGCTGCACAGCGTCTGGGTCAGCAAGCCAGAACTGTCCCTCTAGTCTCTTCCTCTTCTTCTGTGTTCATCTGTGCAATAACGAGCAAGCTGATTGCCAATTGCAAGCTGTGCTTTTTTAGAGTGGTGTGCACAATCCTGCTTGTCTTCTTCCTTCTCAATGCTACTTGCTGCACTCTGGGTGAGCAAGTCAAAAGTTGTCTTTAAGTATCTAGAACAACCCACATGAGCTGAGGAGTGCTCTGATGCACATGTGCTTGAAACCTTATGTACGCATATTGTAGGCGCTGATTCGTGAGCAGGAGACAAGCTTGGTGCTTTCCATCTATCTATGCATGGGCATGCCGACTCCCTGTACTGCATTGAGTACTTCGAATGATCCACATGTGCTGAGGACTCTGGCTCCTACAGGGTTTGAGGTCATGTGATTGTTGCAGGTGCTGATTCTTTGGCAGGAGACAAGCTCGGTGCCTTTAATCTGTCTATGCGTGGACACGCCGACTGCTTGCACTTCATCAAATCCTTTGGGCTACCCATGCTGGTGCTGGGGGGTGGGGGGTACAGGATCAGCAATGTGTCCAGATGTTGGGCCTATGAGACAGGCGTCATCCTGGGAAAGGGTAAGCTTTCATAGCTGAGACTTATTATGACAGCTACGGCAGCAATACAATAACTGTGTTGCCTTGCTGGGCCTACATTGTCACTATTACTCACATTGACACAACGATGATTGGCTATCATGACAAAGCACACATGTATCAATCACGATAACAATAACAATAATAGTGATATCAATAATAACGACAATATGACATGAGTACTAAGAACGATGATGATGATGATAATTATAAACACAGTAGCATCAACAGCAATGAAACTAGTAACTACACACTATAGCAAATGCTAGGTGTGTGTGACACAGAACTTGTGTTTCCTGGCTGGCTTGTTCTGGGCGTCACGGTAGGCATGTTTGATGCTCAGATCCTGAAAAAGTCATTTTAGACCTTTCTGGGCCGACCCTGACACTTTGGACCTTTGACTTGAAAAAATTAAAGTAATACAGCTTGGAGAGCATGACCGGCTGCTGATGACCTTCGTTCCACTGCTACCACATGCTGATGACTCATCATCATTAACGATAACAATAACAACATTAATGCTGTTCAGCTGATGCTGAGCCAGGTGTGCGCAGGGCAAGTCTTGTCTCTCCTGAGCACCTTTCAAAACTTTTTTTTTGAAAGATACACTTTTTCAAAAAAGAAATCAACAGCTGCAAATGTTTTTAGAAAGAAAGAAATGAAAAGAAAAGACTACAACTTTCGGCGTCAATTTAATGAGAAGCCAAGTATTATACCAGGCTGCCCAGGGATTGAAAGATGTTGAGGTTGTTCTAGCCCGTGCAATTGTTCCTTCTGTTTCCTCCTGTTTGCAAATATTTTTATGAACATTTGGAGCCAAATCTTTTTAGGACTTTTGGTATTCTGGGCAAGGATTATTTCAGTTCCTCTCTGTTGTGTCCACTTTAGCAGCAAGGCTGCAGAGGCAGCTTGTCAAGTGTACTAATATAGTAAATATTGTTATTTCTAATATGGTAAGTATTACTAATATCTGTTTATTCATATACTTCTGTCATCAGAGGTACCTCAGAGTCAAGATCTTGTGCATTGTAGATAGTCAAATGGAGGATGAGCTCCCTCCGCATGCTTACACCAACAACTATGGTCCAGATTTCAGGCTGCACATTCCAGTTCGCACCGGCAAAGAGAATTTGAATTCACCCGAGCGCATTGCCAAGCTGAGGAATGAGCTGCTGCAGAACATCAGCAGGTCAGCTTTTCTGTCATTTCTGGTCTGGCTCAGTTCAGCCCATCACTCAAGTCAGCTGAGCATACTGTTGAGCTCCAAATTTGAGCTGCTGCAGACCTGCTGCAAGATTTGGTCTGACTCAGGTCTGATTATTACTCGATGAACTCATCTGTGCATACTGTTGAGCTCCAAATCTGAGCTGCTGCAGACCTGCTGCAAAATTTGGTCTGGCTCAGGTCCAATCATTGCTCAGGAAGTCATTTGAGCGTGCTCGCCGAGCTTAGAAATGAGCTGCTGCAGACCTTTTGTGACATCTATGCCTCAGGTCATATTTTATGTTGGGAAGTCGCTGAAGCGTACCGCTAGGCTCCAGAATGAGCTGCTGCAAATGACAAAAGGCCGCCTTTATCCTTCTTTACCATGAGAATATCTGGCTTTATAGGTCCGTTTTTCAGCACTGAGGGATCAGCTGCCTGAAAACATGGCAAAAGGGAGCCATGATCTGGGCATATTTCTTGATTGTCCTGTGAAGCCCGTTCTGCAGTCATGCTCTTTCACGCATTGATGTTTTGCATTTAGGGCTTTGGTCTGTGGGTTTAGTGTTCAGGTCCATCTTCATGTCTGCAGTTTAGATTCCTGGCTTGTTGGTCATGTGGTGTGAATAAGAATGGTCTCTAAGTCATGCTTAGCAACTTTGTTTCGTCAGGATTGCTGTCAAAAGTCAGAGTCGTTTTGAATATGTTTTAAACCTGTTTTAAACCTGAAACAAAAACTCACAAAAACTGCTGTTGAAGCCTTGACAGAAGCACCATTGACCATGCAAGCATGCCACTATTCCCCAATGTGCAAAGCTCAAACATACATGACCAACATAAGTGGCTGGCACAGGTTTGGAGCTGTGCCAACCTATGCCAACCTGTGCTAACTTGTACTAATCTGTGCTTTTGCTGGCACAGGTTTTGTTTTAAATTCTTTGCTATTGAATGCAGAATGGAGGCCGCTCCAAGCGTACCGTTCCATGAGAGAGCCCCAGATCTGATGGCTGAAGAAGACTTACGGAGTAGCCAGCTAGAAGCTGAAGAGTCAGTCAACAGGCTGCAGGCCGCTCACTGGCAACTTCCCAGAGACTTGAAGGAGAGCGCTCCTGCTGAAAAGGCAGACAGGGCAGATCTTGCCTTTGGGGTTCCTACTGGAAGGGCAGATAGGGCTTATGGGGTCTCACCTGGGCAGGCAGAAAGGGCAAATCTCGCCTCTGGGATCCCTCCTGAAAGGGCAGGGGTGCCTTTCAGCACTTCTGAAAGGGCACAGAAGGGGGAGACCTCTTATGGCTTGCAGGACGCATCTGCATATGGTGGGTTCAGCGTCATCTGATACTCAGAAACAAGTTGCCTTGACATGCAAATGGATCTGCATACATGTTGCATGGAAGTTGGTTTGTCTGGCATCCTGTAAAGGCACAGTTTGCTGGCTAGGGTTTAGAAACAATCTGCTGGCTAGAGCTCAATTTGCTGGCTAGGGTTCTAGTTGTTGGCTGGGGTTCAGGAACAATTTGCTGGAACAGGCTAGGGTTCAGGAACTGCTTGATGTGCTCTGGGTCTGGTCAGCCTACATCTTGCCCTGCAAACTGCTGAGTCAGACTTACATTCCTTTGGTAAATCAAGCAGCCATGCATCTCCTGAATGCATCAGCCTGACTCAAGCCTGACTAAAGGAATCCTTTAGTCAGGCTTGAGTCAGGCTGCAGCCAAACCAGAAGAACACCAGGTATGGGTCTGTAGGGCCCTAGCTACGCACGCATGCACTGTCACATGTTTGCTTTTGTCTGTCCGGTGGCATTTGCCAGCTGATCTGCTTCTGTTCCTATGCAGGTCAAGTAGCAAGGCAAGATTTGGACTCCCCAAAGTTGAGTCAGGCTGCAGCTGGGCAAGAAGAGGTACGGGTGCCCAGGGCCCTAGCAAAGGACACATGGGCTGCTACACATGATGGCGTTCAGCCAACCCTGAACGCCAACCAGCAGAGTCAACAACCGTCAGGAGCTTTGGTGAGGACTCTGCATGATGCATAAGGTTACATGCAGGTCACAGACTGGTTACATGATAGTCACATGCAGGTCACGGACAGGTCATGTGATGGTTACATGCAGGGCATGTGCATGTTTCGTGCTGGGTGCATGCAAATCATGTGCTGATCACTTGCATATTGCGTACTGATTACACGCAGGTTATGTGCTTTTTACATGCAGATTTTGTGCTGGTTACATGCTGTTTATGTGCTGGTTAGTAGCAGGTTACTTGCTGGCTACATGCAGGTTACGTGCATCATGTGCTTGATGGTGCTTGCTTCTTCCAACAGTCTCTGTGTACAGTGTCTAAAGCCTGCCCAGCTAGAGTCAGGCAGCGCATTCCTTAGCTGTTGCTGTACTGACACAAGACTGCAGCAGTGAACTGAGCAAAACGGAAAGTTCCATCAGAATTGTATTCTTTCACAATGCTTGTTTCTTTGAAGTTGTCTTTGCAGCAAATGGCAGTATGACATGGCTTGTCTGACATTTAGGGTTTAGGGTTTAGGCACTGCTGTGTCTGCAGGTCTCCCCTCGAAATCAGGAGAGCTCCTCCCTGATGAAGGACTTTGATCCTGGCGTCAAAAACCTTGGATAGCTCGACATTTTTGGGTTGATGTGCTTTACACAAAGGTTACCGGCATGTTACGGGTGTACGGTCAACAGCGAAAGGCCAGACAAAGGCAGAGGCGCAGCTGCATGAGCAACACCATCCTTTCAAGGGACCTCTGCGGGCCTGCAAATAATAGCATACGAAGCTAACAAACGAGCTTGTCAAATCTGATTGACTTAAGCCTTTGCAAGGCAGGTGTGCAGTCTCCTCATGCAACCTTTTTGATAGACAGGTGGCACGTGGCACTTGCTGGCAAGCATGCAGCTGAAGCGCCCTTTTTGCACGCATGAGCATGGCTTTGTATTGCACCTGACTCATCTTCTGCTCATGGCAAATCAAATGGAGTTCTGTGAGTTTCTACTAAACAACAAATAAATAATTGGGCCAATACTGGAAACGGAGGTGATATACCTTGCTGCAATCGCAAGTGTGCTCATGTGAGCTGCAATATGTTTGCTTGGTGCTCATGGCCAGCAGATCTGTTAGCTGGGTCAAAAACCCCTGTCAGGACGAGGGATTAGCTACAAACAGCAGCTCAGTCGGCATCAGCTCCAATTGGTGGAACACATCTGATCACACACTGGTATTGAGAATGTCAGGTTTCTAAACCCTCATGAGTGTTTTGGACACTCAGGCATGGCTTCACCCACATGGTCCCTCGTGATTGAGCTTCGAGGGTCAAGTGTCATGTCTGTTCACATGGCCCATGATGCGCGGAATCTGCCTGAAGACTTGAAATACTGTATATTGAGTGTCATGTCTGCATGTTGTCATGAAACGTGAATGCAGCTAGCCAATTGGTTGCAACGTATAAACGAGCCCCACGAATGCATGTAGGGATGCAGTCCATGCCGGTCAATGTTTCATATAGTGCTATAGGGAATTGCTTCATACACGGTGAAGAACAAGCGTCTGGGTATGCAAACACCACTGGTATACACAACACAATCAGGAGACCTTCAGAAAGGTGTAGAGCACAGCTCAAGGCCAAAGACTACCCATCTTCACGAGCAATTACGCGATTTCGGTCCAAGATTCTCACAAATCTTTACGACTGTGCAGGACTTTTATCGTATTGGTGTCTGGCGTCGTACAAAATACCTTTGGGGACTCTTTGGGAAGTCTTGAGGCGTATGTACAAACCATGACAAGATTTCAATTGTGCCCTGCCCGGCTCCGCGGAGCAAGGTCCCGCTGAGCATGTCTTGCC
>JAABUH010000635.1_pt1 | contig 47387 bp, 62 predicted proteins | sample 5559121 | NCBI WGS metagenome assembly JAABUH01 (sample SAMN10711871, study PRJNA513364) | rock metagenome | isolation source: Antarctica rocks | place: Antarctica: Victoria Land, Battleship Promontory nord | collected 2015-12-28
CTATGGCCCGTGCCACTGATCAAGCTGCAACCTACGATTGTGGCCGCATCTCCAAGGCTGATTGGGCGTCCACGCTAGCTGCAGCACGAACTACGGCGATGATGGAGCACAATATACGGGTTGGGTGGAAGGCTACCGGTCTACATCCCTTCAACCCACAACGTGTCCTCACCACCGTTCCTTCTACACCTACACCGGTGGGTCCACTCCCAGGACCCCGCTGGCTTCATTGACAAGCGAAAACATGGAATAGTCCTGCAGCCCATCACTGCCAACACCGGTCAAGAACCGCATCACTGCACTTGTATCAGCCGTGGAGGCTGTGAATGCAAGGAATACGGTCTTGGAGAGGGAGAACCAGGGACTGAGGGATGCTAGTGAAGCTCGGAAGCGGAAACGAGCTGGGATCACTGTTGGGAACCTTGGTACGCATGTCTTTTCAACCGAAGACTGCTTGGAACAGGTGCGGGCAGCGGAGGCGGCTACAACGGCAAGGAAGGGGAAGGGGAAGGAGAGAGAGGTACCTGTGGGTAGCCCAGGCCTGCTTGAAGACATCCGGACTGTCCCAGGAGCCATGGAATGGGATCTGCATGATACAGTAACCCTTGGAGATGAATATTGATCGAAATGTAAGAGATGTTCAATAAAGGGGTCTGTTCAATAATATAGGTGAATCACGTTACCTTAGTACTGGCATTCCAGGATGTCCGCCGCCTGGCAGATTCGGGATTCTTGTTGACGTTCATTAACATTAATGATCGAAGCACGACACGAGAAAGTTATTCGCGATACGGCCGAGCTTTGTTTCCTTTACACTTGGTAGCTGCTAGCGTGAAAGCCTGAATCTTACCGTATCGTGCTGGGTCGTTTTGTAGCCGTCGTCTCAGGAAAAGTTCGGATCAACTTCCACGAAAGGATGCGCAACCGACGCCGGTCCCAAGGGAGCTCCGGCCACAATGGATCAACAACAATGGAAATGCAAGAGCGTGTGCACGACGAATCAGAGCACCCCCTCCTCCTAGTTTCTTGGATCCTCCTCTGCATAGCTACAACTCCTCTCTCACTCGCTTCCCCGATGCAGCGCTCACAACTCACTCACCCAGCTAGCTCAATACTGTTTCCCAAGTCTCGAACACCGAGCAATATACCCCTACAGCTCTCGCTAGAAAATTTCAAGAGCTTCGATTACCGATTTGCCTCTGTCGTCGGGAGCAAGACGAATCGAAAGATGTTCGTGTACTATACCATACTCTACTATACCATACTCTTGCTACTTGGACCATGTGTTTATGTAGCCTTTTCGGATTGATCACTGGACTCGTCGAGGACTTTCCTGATACTTCGGACTCCAAAGTTCTTGAGGGATGGGAGGTTTACGCCAAAGCGATGAGTGAGTGGAGCACGAGATCCCCCAATTACCCGTGAGTTCAGTTCAGAGCTTCGACCCTCCGTAACCAATAACAGCAAATTGGGATGCTACTGCTCGTCCGAGAAGCTGATTACATTCACACTCACCGACGGTATGCTCGCGCCTTGGACTCGCGAGTTGTACAGGGACCTACACAATTCAGCCTCCCTTATCCTGCCGATGGCTTCCTCGGCCTCACAGCACTAATTGACGAGAAATCTTGATACTTGAAACTATATCGCTGATAGGGAAAGGCCAAAACGCTGACAGTCCTGGTGCTTCGTCTCTATGTCTACATGTATGAATCGCTGCGCAAATTGTTCTCTCCTGTTCCGGCTCTTCTAATCCTCACACGAAATCCTTACACGATCACACGATCTTCTCCACCATCGTGATCCCCTCCTCATTCTCCAACCGATCTCTGAATAGCTTGCAGGTCTGCACAGCGCATAGTCAGCTGTACGAGCTGGCGTCGAGAACAAAAAGGTCACCTCCTCGTCGTACGGGGCATGTACACCGGGCTTCGTAAGTACTCCCTCCAAGATGAATTGCACTGCCATCCCGCATGGTACACCAACGAGTTTCGCCTGATCGTAGTGTGAACAACAATACAGCGTAACAGAGACAAGGCGGACTGACCATGGCTGACGGCCCGCCATTCCGATCTCCATACGCCTCCAATGTCGAAGTGATCGTTTCCATCTTCCCATCCGCTCGTTCGACTTCGAAGGTATGTTGCAGTAAAACGATGTCGACCTCGCCATCCTGGAATTGGCATTTCTCCTCCAGCAAAGCGCCGAGTGTTCGCATGACCGATGCACGAGGAATGACCTTCTCTTCGGAGAAAAGCCCGAGTTGACGGAATTTGGAGATGATGACCTTGGATTGATCGGGAGGGAAGGATTTCAAGGATTTCAGCTTTGCAAGTATGGCACTAATTCGCTTTAGCTCTGCAGTCCACCAACGTATTGGGTCGCTTACTCCTCATTGGGCTCAGACCCAGCAGCTTTCGCTGTGAGCTCAACCCAAGTCATCGGCTTCGCATCCCGGCTGAGGTAATCGACCGGCTTGTCACTCAGGAAACCGAGTTCCTTCCATGCGGTAACAACCTCGCAGAAGCCGCCGAAGCTTGTCCTATGTAAGTGCCTGGATAACGCAAGAAGGCCCACCAACCGAAGAGAGCCACGAATTAGGTTCTGGACATCTTTCAGCCCGTAATACTCCTTGAAAACCGATGAGTCCCGGTTGGCATAGCAGACGAGGTTGTACGCGGGCGAGAAGTAATATGGTTTGGCAGACCCCCTAAGACTGTTTCAGTGCGAGCTCCAGCCTTACTGACCAAGCATTCACATCAGATCCTCACCAGCCACTTCGGCGATCTTGCCATCCTTGATGAACTTGCCATCATTGTTGAGAGCCATGAGCACTCCAACAGGAGACCAAGAGAACTTGTAGCCCAGAGCATTGTCCGCAGCCTGAGCGCCATCAGCTCATCCCCTTGTTTGGCGGACCAGCGAACAGCAGGCTCAGGCAGACCTGAGAATGATTAAGCTAGGAATTTACTGCAATATCAACGACAAACCGCCACAGTAGCTATAGAAGCTCCGGACTTTGCCTCCAGACTTGTGCACGTCGTTGATAGCCTTGATCGCCCAAAGATGGTCGACTCCAGGATCTATACCATACTATCAGTAATTTTTCTTCACGAACAGCCGGGCATACTGACCGACACCAATCTCATTGAAGCAGATCAATCCCGCATCCTCGAACTTCTGCTCCAACGCTCGCATAGCCGGGTTGATGTATGAAGTCGTAACGACCGAGCATGTCTCCGCCAAAGCCGCCTCCATCACACCAGCGTGGTAAGTGTATGGTACCAGACTGACAACCACATCATGCCCCTTGATTGCTTGTCGAAGAGCGTCGGGAGAGGACACGTCGACGGACATCGGGGTAGCGTTTGGTAGATCCTCGCAAAGAGCTTCGGCAGTAGCGTATGTACGGCAAGCGACAGTGATCTCGTGGTTGTGCCTCGCGATGTACTCAGCAGCCGGACCTGCAACGAGACCGCTTCCGAGCAGCAAAACCTTCTTTTTCGTCGTCTTGGCGGTGACGTTGTCCCCGTTCGCTCCGCTGAACTTGGGCATCACATTGACGCCATCCTCAAGCATAGCTCGTCCGAACTCAGGAAGAGCAAGGAAGGCACCTCGGTGGACGTCCGAGTTGTAATACCGCGTTTCAGGTACAGCTCGAAGAGGGACCTTCACATCACGCCCTTGCTCCTTCGAGCAGACCATGATCCCGATCTGTCCAGCGGGGTCTGATATCAGCGGAAATTCCGATTGACTTAGACTCACAAGTAGGAATAGTGGTAAAGGCATACTCAGCAACAGCGAAGGTCTTCTTGCAAGTCTCCTTGAGCTCCTTGATGAGCGGTAGGTGAACCCAAAGGCATTCGGCCTGGGTCGACATGTTTCCACCATCTTTTAACGACTCTTTGAGTAGCGTGAAGTATGGCGCTTTGAAGAGCGCTTCGGCGGGACCGACGGGGTCGGAAGAGTCGGTGATGATGACGTCGTAGCTGTTCTTGTGGTCTGGGAGGAACTTGAATCCGTCGCCAATGTGTACGGTAATTCGCTTGTCCTTGTAGCAGGAGGACATGTTGGGGAGGAACTCCTTCGACACTCGAATGACCGCCTACGCCCATGAAGTTCAGTCAGTGGTCTACAAGTAGGATATTTCACAAGCGCACCTCATCGATATCGCAAAGCGTGACCTTTTCCACACTCTTGTGCTTCAATACCTCCCGGATGACACCACCATCTCCCCCACCGATGACAAGAACGCTCTTCGGATTTGGGTGAGAAGCCATAGGAAGGTGGGTGATCATCTCCTGATACCTGTAATAAAGGGGGTCAACGGAGCCCGAACACCTTCATAAAGTAGCGGTGGACGTACGAGAACTCGTCTCGCTCGGTACATTGGATGACATTGTCGAGAACCAAAACATTTCCATACGTCTCGGACTCGAAGACCAGTACATCCTGTATTTCTCGTTAGCTTTCCTCCAGTGAGTCGTCCAGCTTCAGAGCTGTAGACGTTAAGGGTTGGCTAACCTGATACTCCGACTTTTCATGGTGTAGGATTTGCTTGACCCTGCTCGACATCAGCTGCAAGCCTCTGTTTCTTATGAGAAACACAGCCTACTTGAGGGTCATAGCTTGGCCTACAGCGCATCATCACCATCAGCTGGACAAAGGAGGACATCTCTGGCACTACTAACCCGGCCATTGCGAGTTGATCTCCCTGAACCACCCATCTGAACAAGTCAGCTTCAGCTATTGACCCCAGAAGGTTTTCGAAGCGACTTACCGACAATAGCTGGATGAGATTTGGGTACGGTCATGGTCATCAGTTTTTTATTGATGTTCAGACAGAACAAACGGTCGTTGAAATATCTTTCCAACGGCGCGCACGTGATTTCTCCGGTCTCCGCCGCATTTCGTCCGACTCAATTGCCAACCAAATGAAGTGCGAGCCAGCCAGCAGGCTTACTTTGGCGAACTGTACGTACGAGTACACAATGACAGAGCTTAGTCTGTCTGAGACTCTAGAGCGCTAGATATTTCTTAGTGATCAGTACTTTTGCATTTACAACCTCTAGACGACCAAGAACCCAAGATCGTCCATATACTGTACTCCCAGACTGACTGACTAACCCTGCTCAACCCCCCGATCGACCGGATACTTCGTCCTCAACCTCATCGCAGCCTCATGTAAAGCCCAAAACATCGGTCCTCTCCTCACCAACTCATCCTCCGGTCTCTCATCGACACCATAGATGAAGCCATCCCTCGCATGCGCTAAGTTCGCTTGCATCTCCTCGACCCTAGCTGGAGGAATCGCGTCGAGGATAGCTTCGATATGGTCCAACTCGGTCGGATGAATGCGGACTGAAAACTTGGACCAGTCGAGGATGGATGCGAAGGGGTAGTGTGAGCCTTCAGCTATGAGGACGAGGATACATCCGGCGTAGATCGCGTCGTTCGTTCGTGGTGACCATCTTGATCACACCACATCAGCTTGAGTGTTTTCGAAAATAGGAGCTGGACTCACCGGCAATACCGCGAGGTTGAGGGCAGAACCTCGCGTTATTCAGATCATTCATGTAATCCCAGCTCGCGAAATTGCTTTGCGGTCCACCACCTTTGATCAATTCCTTCTTCCCCGCTCCTCCGCGTTCACAAGTCAAGCGCAATCTCTCGCTCTTCCCTGTTCCCTAGTATGTCCAGACCATGTAATCAGGTTCGGTCGTTCTTGTGCAGGTCGAACATGCGCTCGACGTCCGGGAATTCGTTCAACAGCTCAAATGACCGACATGTTCGAGCTGGGATGACGACGTCTTGATGTGGTCGATAGCATGGAGAGTCATAATCACCCCTCACAGACCAAACGAGAACATTATTAAGAATCCAGTCTGGGTAGAGGGTATGGTCTTGTCGTGCTGACCAAATTTCCCTGCGAACGTTCAGCAACAGCTTTACGCCCCGAAGAAGAGCACTTACCAGGCGAAGGCGATGCTGATCCCCCAGTCATGCGTCATCACCACAGAGACCGGCTCCTGCCAAGTCGCGATACCAGGTATGGTCTGAGTTGCGTATTGCGTGACGTCATGTAGTCGGAAGTCAGCGCCGGTACAATGCTGATACACCGGTAAAACGATCAGGTCCTCGGCTGCTGGAACCGAGATATGTCGCATCGCCCGGTAGAGGTGAGAGTATGGAGTTGGATGTCCCGGTTGGTGAGAGGAGGGCAATGATCATCACGGGCAATGAGGGGGTAGGTCGATCTTCGGATACGGTCATATGGAGCAAGCTGATGAGATGGTGTAGAAAACGTTGGATCGGTTGAGATTGTCACTACACGTGCTTCGGGACGTCCTTCGTTCGACGATACCTGTCGAGATGTACCACTTCCCCGGTGAGATGCAGGATCCGATTTCGCGGAAAGAGCTGGAGGAGAGCTTTGGTGTACGGTTGAAGGAGGTTGGGAAGCGGATGGGCTAGGGAAAGAAATCTTGGAGTAGGTCGAACATGAGCACTAGGTAAGTAAGATGCCGATTGACGTAGATATCAAGAACGCCGCCTTCCTCGCCAACAATTTTACCGTCATCTATATGGACAGTGTACGTCGCGATCTCTTTCACCGGGTCTGGGCGATTACTGATTTTGACTGGGACGATATACTCTTGGCCGACCCGGCTGAGCTGTTAACGGTATCGAATACCAGCAGAGCGGGAGTGTCTGGTGGTCCGATATGACTAAAGATCATCGTGAGTGCACCTCATACCGCACTTCACAAAGCTGGACCAAGCTAATTTGAAAACAGCCGACAATGCGATTCAAAGGATCGTAGGCAGGATCTGCTCGGATGAGCATTCGCCTGCTGAAGCGGGTATTTCCTCAAGATCATTGCTGAGTCCGGGCTGACAGCCTCTCTAGGTCGTCGATAAGCAGGCTTGAACCTCGCTGTCCATCATCTGGCCAATCACATGATGTCGGAACCCGATATGTACGGACACCTCAGCTATGGAGACAAGGATACCTTCGTGAGTCGGCATTGTCAACTGGTGAGCTTAGCTGATTCATGTCCAGCGTTACTCACTTTATGCGCTCGGTCTACCATACCAGCAAGCACCTAGAATATTCGCTTCCGCCGGCGGGTTCCAAAATCAAGGCGGCGAGACCTCTGCATACTTCTGCGGTCATTCTAGTACGCCTCTCTCTACCTGTCATGCTATGCCAAGCTGACATACTTCTCAGTGATCCAATGGGGCCTTACACCCTCTTCAGCACGACTCGACCCAACCTACCACACTTGCCCAGCTTTCCTCCACGCGATCCTAGCCAAAGGTCGAAAGAATCTCGAACCAGATAAACTCTTCTCGCACATCCGACGACCTAGACTAGATGGTGCTCAAGAACTACTCCTTTCTCCGGACACTCTACGAATTTACTATAGCATGTTTTGCATTGACACTGAAAGGACCGTATGGATTGCCTGACGCTGAAAACTCGATGATGGACGGTCAAGGGCTCGTTCAGGAGGAGACGAGGGATTTGCTTGGCGGTAGAGAAGTGTGGGAGGCAGTGAGGAGTTTGAGTGAGGAGTTTGTTGGAATTAATGATAGGGATTAGAGCGTCGGGACCAGGCGAAAGGGACATTGTAGATAGCTAAGCCGAGGGAGTTTCGGTATCGGGTCTTTGGTTTATTGTACGAAAGTATATGCAGCCTCTCAATAATGTCATCAGCACGTTCTACACAAGGCGAACAGACAATCAATCGTCATCTTTCTTCTTCCGCCGACAATAAATGACCATACTCGTACAGTAGTAGTCCCGGGGAATAAAGAAAAACCCTGGAACTTGAAACCGCCACCGGGAGAAGGGGAAAGCGGGACCTGAAACGAACCCCGTGTGACGTATCTCCGCGGGTTCAGAGGACAAAAGCTTTTTGCCGGGTTTCAATATCCCGTTGAGATAGCGTTATCATGCATGGGATGATGATATAGTATACCAATTTCCTGGCTGAAACGTCTAGAAAAGACCGAGTTCAGGTACCTTAATGTGTCGAAACAGGTACAGATACGTTCTAGTTCCCGATTATATGGGTAGGTGGATCACCCCCTCACCTACGATGTTGGGTAGACAAAGAACGAGTCGAAGTTCGAAACAGCGCTCGACCCAAGAATCCGCTGGGAATAGGTGGGACTTGCTCGGGATGTAGGAGTGAGAGCATTGGAGCATATTCATCTGCGGGACCCAGGGAAGGCCGGGGTGGAGATGCATATTGTCCATAAAACGCAATGTCCGTTGAAACCCCCGTCACGTCCTCCTCGACCTTTGCTTCACACCCGTCTTGACGCTCGAAAGCATACTTTGTCGATGGAATAGAAGGGACGACGACTCCTTTTCATTAGCGATAGGGACGAAAGGGACCCTTACCTTCGCCTTTGAATACCGTTTGTTTCTGAAGCATCTAAATTCCGGCCTATCGGTCTCCTAGATACAAGTACCAGGGTACGGAGGATTCCTAGGATAGTACGCAAGTCTTTCTATCCTGACGTCTCATCTCTCAATGAGTACAAATGACGGATGAGACCGGACCTAGATACTGGTAGGTTTGAGGAATAAAACGAGAGGTCGGACGTAAAGATTTGTCCGCCCCGCCCATCGATTGAACTTTACGCTCCATCTGTGTCGAAAGGGAGGACGATCAGTGTATCTGGATTGACCTGTGCATACGCTTCACCACACAGAATCATTACGATACAACCCTATCAGAATCGCTATAAGGAACATCTTCCTAAAGGGTAGGTCGCCTCGTAGGATCTATATGACCTCGCCCCAATCAAGCTGAAGCTTCTCGATAGATATAAACAACCCTTCATACCGGCATACAATCGGCCACATTCCTACTTTTTGCTATCATCATAATCATCCCGGCACTCGGCCATCTCCACTTCAATCCCGTTCCCGGTCTATCGGCAATCAAAGGAATCCTTTCCGTCATGTGAGTGGGATTCCAGCCCGTGCGGAAGAAAACCTTGTATCAGGTACCATCAAAGACCTTTTTCAGGTCCCATAAAAATCACTTTCTCCTCCGTCCGCATCCGTCCTAGACGATGCTGATTGATCAGATAATCAGCGTTTCACGCTAAGACTGCGCACAGCTCTTGACGTCCGTTACCCCGACCCGCGCGGAGCCACGTCAGGCTGACGAGGATCAGACACTCCGTGAGTAACGTCCTTAGGGGAATCGAGGGTAATGCTGACCGACGTTCGTCGTCATCATATATTCCTTGTCTCACTGATCGTTCCTCCTTATCCAATCAACCTTCCTTTCAACCATCGTTCGTCTCTCACCGCTTTCATCGGTTTCGTCCTGCAATGTCTTCTTGTTGCATGTGAAGAAGCCGGATCGCGAGATCCGGATCGGCATTAGCGCAGATACGCGCGAGCCCGTGCACCCTCCTTTCTAAGGCTCCCATCAAAAACAGCCATCAGCACACGTCGATAACCTTACCCGAAGAAGAAAACCCTTGCACAAACATGGATGTCTTGGACGTGAGTGTCATATTTCGGGTTCGTTGGTCGAATCGGTCGTCTTTCTTCTTTCTTCTTCTTTCTCAGCTGGACTTTTGCGTTGTATACTGAGGATTGAAAACGGGCTACTTGCGGGCTACTTCCTGGCGGAGTGATCGCAGAGTCGTCGCCTGTAGTTCGAATTACTGTTGGCTCTTCGGCCTTTTTACCATCGTCTTTCCCCTTCTTCGTCCCTGTGGTCTTCTTCTCGTTCGAGTAGCGAAGCAAAAGAGACGTGCTGACCTTAAGTTCTTCGTTTCCTGTTTGATCAAAATGCCCTCCTTACCATCCTCCTCGCTCCGTACAATGCGATATCGTCTTGCACCATACCCTCTCCTCCCTCTCATCGACGATGACCACCTTGGGCCTCGAAATGGAATCGTCTACCAAAACGACGGTGGTTCCGACTCGCCACCTCCGCCTCGTCGTTTTCCATTCCCTCCTCGGACTATCCCACAACCCGACCCTCCGCCACCTCCTTCCCCGTCCCCTGCTTCACCTTCTACACCGGTCCAATACCATACGCCAACTTTCGACGACCGCTATACCGAATCGTCTTCTTCATCCTCCTCGCAACTGTCGGATCCCCCGGACGAAACCGACGACCCGGATGACACCGGCGATGAACAGCTTGTCAATGACCACAATCACGTCGGACCAGGACACGATATCAATATTCGGCCATTCGTCTGCAAATACGGTGACTGTGATAAGGCCTTCACGAGGAAGAGTGACCTATCGCGGCATTTCAGGATACATACAAATGAGCGGTAAGTGATGAGAACGATGACTCCTGCCGTGCTGAGCTCTCGCTTCTAGGCCATTCCAATGTTTGGTTCGGGGTTGCGGGAAGGCCTTCATTCAGAGGTCGGCTTTGACTGTGCATACAAGAGTACAGTCAGTCGTACCTACAAACCAAGAAGATAAGATTAGCTAACAGGCTTCTTTTAGCACCGGGGAGAGACCACATATTTGCGAAGACTGCGGGAAAGCTTTTGCAGACTCGAGCTCGCTCGCTCGCCATCGGCGCATACAGTGAGTACTCCTCGTATCGATGAGATCAGTTACTGATGGGCCAATAGCTCCGGGAAGAGACCTTATGCGTGCAAGGTCGAGGAATGCCTACGACCATTCGCTCGCCGCAATAACTACCTCAAGCATTACAAGCGACAGCATCCCGAGTTGGCCCCGCCTCCGACGGCCTTTTCCGTGCGCTCCGATCTCAGAGTCCAGGCTTTCAAGACACCGACGGGACCTCGGACGGTCTTAGCTCCCGGACCCGCTGGTCCCGATGGCACACCTCAGTATTGGATTCCGACTTCATCCAGCTCGAATCGCCCCTACTTCCTCGCCGCCTCTTACCCGCCAAAGACGGCGGCGATCACCTTCCCAAGCGGACCGTACAACCCCTATCAATCTCCTCCTTACATTGGTCGACAGCGGTACATTCAAACATCGCCCCTTTCGCAGACGCATGTGGCGCTCCAGCACACCCCCGCCTCAATCGGAGGATCTTCCGGACCACGAACACCGGCTACCGAGGCCGCTGGCATCCACACGCCGTCACCGACAGGAGCCGGAGCGCAGGGTCACACCTATACCTTCTGGCAGCGTGGACCACATGGCACGCCAAACTTTGCTCAGCCCACCTCCATCGCTCACCACGACAGTATCGGATATCCTCAGTACGCAGGCCTCATTCGTACCGTATTTGCCCAGCAGAGTTACTTGGTCCCTCGTATCGCGGGCGGCGGCGGAGATGGAGGAGTGATGTATGCGAAGCTGGAACCGGAGCAGATTGCGAGGCCAGCGGCCCCTAGCCAGCCTTATCCGCCTCGGTTTCATCATTTCTCGCCAGCGTACATGGGCGACATCGGGGGAGGTTTCGCGACGTCTCAGCTCGCAATGCCTCCGTCTCAACAAAGGCAAATCCACCCATCGTACTTCCAGCCGGCCAATCCGGTGGCCATGCAAGTCCAAAACGCTTTCTCGTCCAACGAGGGCTTGGCGGCACAGGAGCAAGCATCTCGCTCAGCATTCAGTTCGGAGTCACGGTACTCGAGGGAGATGAGCGCAGACCCGCTCGTTGACGTCAATACGGTCCCCGACTTCAGCTTCCAATCCCCAAACGGTCCGCCAATCAGCACACCTTACTCCGTTGTGGACAGTCAGCACTTCAATCCACTCACTCAGGGTCCGCCTCAAATCGCCACTGCCGCGCCGCAATCGAGCCGCCTGCACAACATGCCTCCTGCTCTCCTTCGCTCGCAGTCCATGCCTATCATCCCGACCATTAACTCGTCAAGCGAGGTTGAGCCATATCATAGTCCCGGTGGATATGGGGATGCTCACAGCAGTGGAAGACGTCGGAGCGGCGAGTCGGAGGAGTGGGAAGATCAGGAAACGGACGAGCAGCTTCTCAGCCGCGAAGCGTCTTCGGAAGAGTCGATGGAGAATGCTCAAGCCGGTCCAGTGGAGCACCCGAATCTGCCTGGTCAATGGGGATATCCGATGGTCTATCCGGCTCCACCCGTTCATCACTCCCAACAAATCAATCAGTACCCATCGTCAGCATCCTCTTCACCCGCCTCATCCACCCTCGTTGCACCGAGTCTGGTCAAGGATCAGAGCCCGACAAACGCTCTTCCACCATTCTCGAACTTCGTCCCCATCGGTTATCAAATGTCCATGACGCCGCTTACTCCGTATGGATCATATCCGCCACCTGCACCGCCCATGAACATGGTCTGGAATCCTCAATACGCATCTCAGCCTGTTCGTGAGACGCCCATCTCCCTTGCCAGGCTTCAGTATCTCACTCAGTCGCCGGTCCAGTACCGAAACGAGCACATCATACCGTTAACCGCTCCGCCCGCCTTCAACCGTCAGCAGAGTACCGGGTCAGTCTCGGCGGTTGGCTTGGGTATCGCTGGGGTTCGCTCCGACGATAGGTTATCAGACATCGTCGCAGGTGCCCATTCATCGCGGTCGACTGCCCCGCCAATGGAGGGAGAAGATGAGATTGAGAGCGATGTCGATATGGGTGCCGAGGATGATAGCGATGATGAGTTCATCCCAGGGGGAAAGAAGAAGAAGGTGACGAAGAAAGGTGGGAAAGCGAAGGCTTCAACTCGAGGTACACCCGGCAAGGGGAAGCGGAAGTCATCTTGATCGAGGCAGACATCGTCAATCCCCATCATATCACTATGCGTCACCATCCGATCCGATCAAAAATGTTTCCTACCCGTCAGCGAGAGTATCATGGGCTTGGATTTGCACGTACCCGTTCATAGAGATCTTTTGGTCATTCCCCCTCTCCTCATTTCCTCCTTTTTCCGCAGCATCTTCGCGTCATCCATCCGTCTGCATCTCGCAGATCATCTGTCGATACGACCTGTAGATTAGACCTTCATATGCATCCTTCACGAGATTGATATACTATTCGCTCAGATTTTGAAGTGACGATTTCATGAGCTACATGGTCGGTTCTGCATATCGACGACATCGACGGCGACACCCTCATATACTTCTTTATCGCCTCTGCAAGTGAGTGTTCGAGGCAATTAGGTGTGATCATGGGCTGAAGACCCAACATGCATTGTAAGATACAGATGAGATGGTAATGTCGTTGTTACGATCTATGTGGTGTAGTAGCGATCTCTGCGAGTACGCATATCAGCTGTGCCGCTTCAGTTGACACTTCGACTGACCCAATATGTCCCATTCCTATCACATCAAATATTTGTCAGCTCGGGCGACATTACGATTCGAGGAGAACCGACGAACCTGGAGAAACAACCCAAGCCCTTTTCTCCATAAGACCTCCTAAGTCCGCCCTCTTCTTCCTCGAAAACCTCAACTCCTCCATTCCCTTCTTCACCGGGAGTCTAAAACCCTCACTCGCTACCTCATTCTCCGTCCTCATCTGCTCCGTCCCATCCCGATCATCATCCCGATCATCAATATCCTCGCTATCGTCGACCAGTCGAGTAGCAAAGTCCGCTTCACCGACTGCTTCGCCCATGCTGAGGGTGAATAGAGGGAAATGCATCTCGTCGAGACCATTGTCGATGGCTGCGGTAACGACCTTGATGGAAGGGAAGGCACGGTGGAGGGAGAGAAGACCGCGGTGGGCGACGAGGTAGGCGAGGAAGATGATGTTGGATTCTCGTGACTGCTTAGCATGGGCTGAGCTGAGGAAGAGGGACAATCGTACCGGGTACACCATGATCAAGCAAGACTCGGATAGCCATCACTGCACATCTCGGTAAGCTCGCTCTCCACCAGATATCAACTACATACTGGCAGCCGCCCCTGTTCCCATCTGCGAGAAATTGTATCAGGTGGCATTTTTAATAGTAGCGCGGTACCCACCTGCGAATCCAGAAGGAGCACTCGGACCTTCCCGCTAGTGTCCGCAGACTTGATGGTGTGGGGCAGATCACTGCTCAATAAGAGCGGTTCCCCAGTCTTCCGGTCCGATTGTATGAGCATTGCTCCGATCGGCACATCCCGTATCACGCGTCGTAGCCCATGCGAGAATGGTCCGCCGGAACGGAGGATCGATATACCAACCAGCTCCTAGCAGTCGATCAGCTCCGCGATTGCTAATGGGTCGACTCGCCTCACCTCATCGGTCTGCACGACACCCTCATAAGGCTTATTGACCGCTGTGACAATGCTTTTGGGCCGGTATGGGATAAGTTCCAGGGCTTTCTCAACGATAAGGGTGGATAACCGGTCGGCGTAGAAGATGAAGTCGCCTCTTTCGGTTTTCTGATCTCGCAGAATGGTCATGATACCCTATTATGACCGGATAAGCGATCAGACGTTTTTACCCTTTAGAGCTCACTATAAGTTGGCTGGTCTGCTCTAGCAACACACAGCCTCTCGCCTCCAGCAGGTCCCCGGTGGCCAAGCGATCTCTCTGCCTTGAAGGGCCGCCTCGCTGGTCATCGTACCCCATATTGGCCAATAGCTTGCGGAATCTTAATGAACGGGAATCGAGTTGCCGCTTGACGTGTGTGACAAGCAGTTCTATCGCCAGTTGATTGGAAAAGCCTGGGACAATCTGAACACATTAACAAACCGCCTACTGAGATCAGGCCGCCGGACGTACGATATCTGCGTATTTGGATGATGGCTGGACGAAATTGTCGTAGCTGTTCTTGACGAAGCGTAGATACTACGAAGTCGAGCTTGTATCAGCTGGATGACGGAATGAATTTCGATTGCATACCTGATCCAGGATCCCGTCAACATCTCTTCCTCGTTCTTTGATATCCCGCTTAATCCGTCGAGCGAGCATAAGGTCGGAATCGCAGTTCTGGAAAGGGCCATCAGCTTTGGGGTTCTCACAAGCGCCGACACATTCGTCGGGGCTTCGTGATAATATTTAGCTGTGACTGACCACGAATACTTTCAGGTCGTATAAGGCCCTCATCTCTGGGGATTGAAGAGTCATGATGCCCTCGCTAGTACAGGGGTCAGCAGCTGTGGGCCGTGAAGGGAATCACTGCGACCGACACGATGATAACTCTAGCACCGTACAGGTACTTCTTCTCAGCCATTCGCTCTGTTGGCGTTACTCAGCTCCCTCTCGAGGTTGAAAACAGAGTTCAGGACGTACGATGATGAACGAAGGAGTATACCGGGATCTGGTAGCCCTTGAGCTTCACCTCATAGCGAGAGGACTGAGGTGACTGACTTCCGTCGCTCTTCCTTGCTTCAAATCATTCAAGCACTGTGACGCAAGGGATCCTTCAACTGAACAACTTCGTGTTTCGATTTGGAAGTAACTACCTTTGCGAAAAGAGAAATGTCAATCGAGTCCGGATGATCTACAAACACAGCCGTAAGTCAGAAGGGCCAATCTACCCCTTAGCTCTGTTCAGCTTAACGGGGGACTTCCTGGACCCACCGAGGTCTAAATCGTTTTTGAAGGCCATTTCTATCTCTTCCGGACTATGCTGTTGGTAGAACGAGTCTTGCGAGAGGATCAGTACGGTTGGGATATTGTTCAATGCCGAAAGGATGGAGCGGGCGACAGAGGTCTGGAATAGATGGATTTCATTCATGGTCAGATGCATTGCCCTTGTGAAAGCAGGGCGAGCGACCGGCCGTTCATCGAGACTGGATACAGCTTACCTTGCCCGAAGCACTCCCTCCTGCAATGCCAATGACATACGCCTCAATCACCTTCCCATCAGGTCCATACCAAGGTGCTCGCCCATGAGAAGCCATCACCACGTTCTTGTTCTTCATCCCAGTGGTCCTTCGACCTACTTTAGGTCGAGACACCGACATCTTGGCTGCCAAACCCCTTTGATATCGCCAGCCCAAAAGGCTAGAGGCCTGATAAGACGAAACATTGCAGAACCCGGATTCGTATGGATGCCACGTGATCCGGACCGGGCTGAAACGCGTCCACGAAAGTTGACGGAAAAAGTAACGTCCGTGTAAACAAGCCTTACCGTCGCTCTTGAATCGTACTGGGCATTGGAAGACTTTCCCCAAGAAAACCCCTGCAAACATATGGTACCATCACAACGATCATAAACCGACCGCTCGAGGAGCTGTGAAGACCGTATTCGGAGGCAAACATGGATGGCGAACCACCTCAGGAGGAAGATTTCTCTCAGATCCCTTTAGTTGAGCGGAGTCAGCATAAGGTGAGCGGCGATGGCTGCCATTCGATCCCAGCTTTTGTGGCTTCCGTCTTCGATTGTGGCCGTCTGTCGGAGGTACTAAGACGATATGTCCCTAGAATTGGAAAGCCCGGTTATCAGCATATAACGACATCATTGCGAAATCAGCAAAGACTGCATCCGATACCGACCCTTTCTTCCGACCCTACATATCAGACGGGGCATTGCTGTGCGTATTGCTCGACTGAGCTGGATTTCAGACGCGCAGCTAATGGAGGATGAGCAGGAAACGATGGTGTCTTGATGTGAATGCTGTGGCTCAGGAGAAAGGGGTTGAGACTGTTTTGGCGATTGTACAATACAGCGGGGAGAGTAGCGCTCGGTCAGCTAGACCTACAAGCTTTGCAGAACACAGCTGATCAAATGATACTGCAGGACACGTATAGATGTTATGCCCGGAATTGTCGAGAAGGCTTTGGGAAACACGCGAGCTGGGACGAAGAAGAAGGGAGCGGAGCTATGTGCGATGTATGTGGAGGTGGAGAACGGAGGCGAGGGGGTGATGGTGCGTGAAGCTTCACTGAGGTGCTCTAGAACGTCCTCACTGATTTCGGGTTGCTTGCATGTAGACGGATATTCTGGTCGGACTGGATTCGAAACAGCCGAAGGTCGTGGCGGGCTCGATAGGATGTATGAAGGATATAGTCGAGTGAGCCTCTCCCTTCTTGTGTGCATTGAAAAAGCTGACGTGACGCAGAGCATTCGGTGTGCAAGCAATCGGCAACATGAAATTTCTCCTCAAGTCACTAACCAAAATCTTCGCTCATTCCGACAAAACCGTTCGGGCGGAAGGCACCTCCCTAGTTCTCGCATTGTACATCTATCTCGGTGTCGCCTTACTGGCAGCATTAGGAGACCTCAAGCCTTTACAGATGTCGGAGCTGCAAAAGTCCTTTGACACCCTGGATGCGGAGGGGAAGGGTGCGGGTACCGGGAGACCGACTCGATGGACTAGGAAGGTTCAGCGAGAGCGAGAAGCTACGGAAGCAGGTGGAGGAGAGGCAGAGGGCTCAGGATCTGCAGTTGCCGAAGCTCCGGCACCTATCGACCCCTTATCACTACTTGACCCAGTTGATGTTCTCTCTCTATTCCCATCCGACCTGGACGAGCGTTTATCGTCGACAAAGTGGAAGGATCGCCTTGAAGCGCTGGAGGAGTGCAATAAGGTACTGGCACAACCTCAGAATGCTCGAATATCGACCTCAAATGTTGACGCGTGCGGATCGCTTGCATCGACGCTTGGGACGAAATGTAAAGGAGACGCCAACGTCAACGTGGTGATCGAGGCAGCAAAGCTGATCGAAGGATTGGCGAAAGGAATAGGAAAGCCTTTCGGACGCTATCGACCTGTCACGATGTCAGGATGTTTGGATCGGCTGAAGGAGAGGAAAGCGACAGTCGTGGAAGCGATCGGAAAGGCTCTCGATGCCATCTTCTCGACGGTCAGTTGCTTGCACCTCATCGCGTAGCATGTGCTGACTAGTCTCCTCCTCTTAGACCTCCTTGTCCGATATTGCTGATGACGTCCTCTCCTCCCTGAAGTCGAAGAATCCCCAAGTCAAGGAAGGTACTCTCAAATTCCTCCACCGCTCCCTCCAAACCACAACCGATGCTCCAGGCAAAGACCAAGTCAAACCTCTGGCCGAAAGCCTCGTCGCCCTTCTGGGCGACAGCGTGGAGCCTGTCCGAACTTCAGCAGCGGAATGTTTGGGAACTTTGATGAAGATCCTGGGAGAGCGGGCGTTCAACCCTTACATCGAGGGTGTGGGCGAGCTGCAGATGGCGAAGGTGAAGGATGCGTTCGGGAAGGCGGAGATCCGGTATCATGCGGGAGGCGCGGCGGCAGCGGCGGCTGCAGGGTCGAAGCCGGCCTCTGCTCCAGTCAAAAAGGTATGACCTGGCTATTCGGGGATTGATCGGGACTGATCGGGATAGCCTGCACCTGTGAAACCTGCCGCACTATCTTCACAAGGGGTCCAACCGCCTTCAATGCTGGCAGGAACCTCTGGTTCTTCATCACCTCCCGCCCAAGCATCTGGGAAGTACAATCTTGACGACTTACAGGACGGATTCGGCCAGCCAGCCAAAGCTCCACCCGCTCGTTTTGCAAGACCACCCGTAAGTTCCCAATAACATTCGAAAGCATAGGCTCAATCCGGACATCAGGCTGCTAAAACCGCTCCATCCGCAATATCATCTTCTCTCAAACCCGCCGCTCCACCCAAGAAACCTGCTCCTTCAGCTGTGGCCGGTCCGTCCAAGCCCACCACTACCGCCAAACCTGGTTCGTTAAAGACCCTTACTATCTCACCCTCAGAGCCCGTCAAGTACCGCTTCAGTCCGGAAGATGCGGCAGCGCAAGCAGCAGATGTCATCCAGGCAGACTATCACACCAAGCTCTCTGACGCCGCATGGAAGACGCGTTTGGAAGCTGCGGAGGAGATGGTCAAGTGGGTCGGGGAGGAAGGTGGGGCGGAGAAGGTGGATAGTGAGGTCATGATGCGGTTCTTGGGCAAAACGCCGGGTTGGGGAGAGAAGAACTTCCAGGTAATAATATCGGAAGAAAGATGACGACCAAGAACTGATGATGGATCATGCAGGTGTCGGCAAAGCTGTACCAAGTCATGGGTTTGATGGCGGAGAAGAGCCCTTCTTTCGGTAGACCAGCTGCAGCTCTGGTCATCGGACCTTTGTCAGACAAGCTCGGAGATCTGAAGCTGAAGAAGCCTGCCGGAGACGCTTTGACCGCCTTTGCCGAGAAGACTTCGTTGGCTTTTGTTCTGGCGCAAGGTATGTCTTGGTCATCTTTTATGAGCATTGCTGATCTTTATAGCCTATGACCCCATGACGAAGCAGAAAGCCCCGAAAGCACAGGCGGACTCTATGGTCTGGATCAAGCATCAGTTGACCGAATTCGGCATCGCTGGTATCCCTCTCCGAGACCTCATAAGCTTCGTTAAGGGAGGTTTGCAATCCCCGAATGCATTGGTACGGTCGAGCGCGACTCAAGTATTGGTGACTGTGAGGATTTTCGTCGGAGCAGGTCAGTAGTCTTGCCTCAAGGCTGCTCGTGGGGCTGAAGCACGCAGATATCTCTGGCTTCCTTGAGGATCTAAACCCGCAGCTCTTGTCTAATATCAATTCGGAGTTCGAAAAGGTTGCTGGGCAAACGCCGCCGGAACCCACTCGGACCAGTACCGATCTGCAGGACATCGCAGCTGGGTCGAGCAAGACAGCTGGCAAAGTTGGAAGAGGAGATCCGCTCGACGACCTCATCCCGCGAGTGGATTTGGACAAGCTTGTGGCGCAAACGACGGTCGTCGCGGACTCAAAGAGCGATGCGTGGAAGGTTCGGAAGGAAGCCTTTGATGCTTTGAATGCGTTGCTCGAGCTGAAGTCGAACTCACGGCTGAAACCTAATATGGGTAAATCAGTGTTCACCCTCTCAATCAATCGACTGACGCAGTAATAAGGTGACATTGGCGGGGTATTGAAGAAGGCAATGGCGGATACCAATCTGTCTGTCAAGATGCAGGCACTGGGCATCATCTCGAAAATCGCAACAGGGATGGGGCAGCCTTTTGACAAGCATACCAGACTGCTCACGGCGCCCGTCGCAAGCGTTTGCGCGGATCAGAAGGCCACCACACGGACAGCGGCGCTTACAACCCTGTCTGCAATGCTAGACGCCATTGGCGGTCTCGATTCGATGCATTCTGGCCTTGCGTCGAGCCTGGAAAGTACCAACCCTGCTCTTCGAGCATCGGTACTAGGCTGGACCGCTGAGCGCTTCCTGACGGACAACCCTTCGTCGAGCGCGGATCTGACATCGCTCGCCGGACCGGTTATTACCTGCCTGGAAGATCGGAATGGAGATGTTCGGAAAGGAGCTGGAGCTCTCCTGCCATTCGTGGTTGCGAGTGCAGGGTTTGATTTCGTCATGGATCAGACATCCAATCTTAAGCCGGCATCGAAGGCAACCATCATCCCGCTGATCAATGCCGCTCGAGCATCGGCGCCATCGGCACCTGCCAAAGCTTTTGCTGCGCCGAAAACTGGCAGACCTCCGGCTGCGAGGGAATCTGCTCCGGAGAGTCCTAATCGCACCGCTGCACCAACAGCGCGCTCGAAAGCACCTCCCACTCGGTCATTGGCAATGAAAGCCTTATCTTCCGCTCCAGCATCGCGACCCCCTTCCAGCCTGAGCCAGGAGTCAGACCGACCGACCGGGCTAGCAAAACCTCGCGTCCTCAATGGTATGCGTCCAGCTTTTACCGTATCACATGGGGGCTCAACGGCGCCTTCAGTCGTCCAAGCTTCGTCAAGCTCATCCCGGACAGCACCTTTCATCACAAACTCCGTTGAAGCTCGTACTGCGCGACTCAAGCGGGATGCCACCCGATGGATCCCCGATTCGGCCCCGAAGAACGATCTCCCAGAATACATTTCGTCGCAGATGGAGCCTCACATGTCCCCCGAGATATTCGCCCTGTTGTTTAGCAAGGATCACCGGGCGGAGGAGGATTATATGGCTGGTCTCACGACTATGGCCGACTTCTACCGCGACGATGCGGAGAGCCTATTCAAGGTCTCGTCAGACGAACTTCAAGCGGCTCAGCTGGCGAATGTGGATCTAGCTCTGAAATACAGTGCGCTTAAGCTACTGTCGAACAATACGCAGATGGCGAATCGCTGCTTAGAGGTGATGACGAATGTGGTGGAAACCTTACAGAAGTATAATGAGCGGTTCTCAGACGCCGAAGCCAAATTGTTCGTGCCCGCTTTGATCATCAAGGTATGTTTTGACGGAATGCTTTTCGTCGTTACTGACTTCATGACCCATGCTTAGCTTGGAGATGCGAAATTCGAGCCTAAACTCATACCGATCTTTGAGTCGCTCGACAAGATCATTGCGGGCTCTCAAGTGGTTCAGCTGCTTGTTCAGTACGGACTGGAGGACAAGTCAGCCGGGAAGACCTGCAAGAACGACTCGCTCCAGCTTATTGAGAAGGCTTACAGGAAGCGAGGATCGATCTTGCGGACGAAGGACGATCGGGGCTTCTACGAAGCGGTGGCGAGGTGTATTGCAGATAGTGGGACGAGGAATGCCGCTTTGAGCGTGATGGCGTGAGGCTATCCCAATCATCTAGACTTCACCTACTGACGATATGCCAGGCTGCTACAGCTTCAAGGTGGATCAGCGAGTCTACAAAGCGTTGTGGATGCGATGCCTACGGGCTCGAAGGATATGCTGGCGAACAGACGAGCCACCATGGCGACTATCAAATCCGGCGTCCCGGCTTCGATCATCGCACGAGCGTCTGCGGACGCACTAGCCGAGGCGGGCAGTTCTGCAAGGCCAGAGCGGCAAAACGGGATTGCGACTCCGGTCGTCTCCCTACTACCTCGTGAAGTAGAGGCTGTTCAGGAGAGCTCACCTGCGGCAAGGGGTACACCGCGAACTATTGCTTCGCCTGGTTCTCGCCTTCCGAAATCGAGCATCCCCTCTCCGTCGACATCACGAAGTATCCCTGGCCCTTCCGCTCTTCCCCGTACAAGGGGCCCCTCCACAGCTGAGACCCGGTTGCAACGCCCACCCGATATTTTTGGAGCCAGTGCCAAAACAGCAATGCAGCCGCTAAGTCGTGGTCTCGCTACTCGACCGCCCAGTAACGGCAGCAACGGTCAAAGCAATGGCCACCATGATATTGTCGATGCTGCGATCAATGACATCAGACACGATGACCCAGATCGAAGTGTCGATGCACTCAAAGCCATACAGGGCCTTCTGGCGAGCGAGCCCGACTCATTCCTGGACAGCGTGCAAGCTCTCGTCGAGACGCTCATGGACGAGATGGAGCGAACTTTCACGCCTCCTGACAATCTCCGAGATCCACGGTATTTCAGACTGGTCAAGCATCTCATACAGACCTTGAGCGGTGTCTCAGCCAGTCAGGATCTGGTTCGACGGCTGAGCGACGATGATGTCTACTCAATGCTTTCCGGGCTTTCATTACGCCTCGTTCAAGCCGATATGATGGGCGGCTCGATTCAGGAGCTGGCGAATTTTTTCAACATGATTTTGATCCAGACATTCTCGATACCGGATCGTATGACAGTGTTCAAAGCCATGTTCCGTCTCCTTCTCGACCTTACCAAAGATTTCTCGACATACAAGGTCCGACCCGATACCGAGATCGCCGCACACGCCGATCTGGTCTTGAAATGCTTGTGGAAACGGAGCAGAAATCTGGACGATGATTTCAGGAGTGGACGATTAAAGCCCGGGCCCTTCATGGGAGTGCTCGAGGATTTCATGCAGGTGGTCGGTCCGCCTGAATATCGGAAGAGAGCTGCTGCTGGTATCGCCCTGGGAGATATGCCGTTACGGACGGTGAAGACGATCATTCAGAAGATCTGTCGTGAGTCATTCCTGAGACCAGCCGATCATTCCGCTAACTTCGTCGTACTCACCAGTGTACGCGAATGAGTCCGGTCAAGAGGTGTATGACTTCCTTCTAGCCGAGTTTGGGGACAACGCGGCTGGAACCATCGTGGGTCCCAATCAACAGCGGATCTGATATTGACGCCAACCTCAGGTATATACCTATGTCTTCCGCTTAGCCGGGCAAACCGCTAGTACCACCAATGGCGACGATCATCCGCAGAGCTTGAGTAGTCAACAGATCTCAGCCGCATCTCACGGAAGATCAGACCAATCTGAGCCTTCTTCACCGCCAAAGGCGGATTCAGAAGCGCTACGGCTGGTACGGAACCTACTAACCGGAGATCAAAACCTGGTGAGTCTGCTTACGGACGATGGATTAGATATGTGCTGACTGGAGATCAAGGCTCTGAACGCACTTCATGCATTTATCAAAGCGATTCCGGATAAAGAGGCGGACGTCCAGACAGCAATCACATCGCAGCTCACCGGAACTGTCCAAGTCTACGTCAGGCGGATGTTGGAAGCCCGTAAATCTGCCGACAATCCATGTGAGTCGGCTCCTTTGCATCGTGCCCTATCTGATAACATCGATAGCACCCTCTCGACCCGAATCCTACCATTCCAAACCACTTCCCCGTAAATCGCTAGCACCCAGACCGTCAAGTGTGGCAGTAGACAAGACAGCTCCTATCAACGATCAGATCGCGCACTATAAGAACCTGTTTGGGGTATCGCATAGTCAACAAGGCAGTCCGAATGGGAGTGGACAACCTTTAAGTGAGATTATGCCGCAAAATTCGAGCTTGGACGTGGATTGAGAGGGATAGAACCTTGGGCATCTCGAAAATATCGGTTGGTCTCCATATTCGCATGCATCGATACTAGCTTCGCCGGCTTCAATATAGGGTACGATAAGGAAGAGTCCTGATCCCTTATTCAAGAGGATGATGATGAAATGCATTTTCGAGATTGTCCTGAAGCTACATGACGACTACATGCAGTCGCTTCCGCTATGTCTGCTATCCTCAGATCCCGCCAACCACCTGTTTCTCGTTATCTCATGCATCCCCGTCCACACCGTTTACTGGTTGGGTAAGCCTGGCCAGCAAGACGCAATGTTGTCCTCCAGCCGAAGCAGCCACGGCGGTGTACGGTCTCAGCATCTAATATCATATCAGATACTCCCCTTACGTCTAGTAAAAAACTCACCCTGCTCCGCACGAGGGTCGGTACATCTGCCGAATCTTTATCGCCTAAACCCAATTGCGCGTTGACTGAGGAGGAGTAAGTGTAAACCTTTGGTGAAAAAACCGCTGAATTCACCGCCAAGCCCCCAGGAGTAGACGTGTCCTGATCTCGAGACCGCTATATTATGTCGTGTTCCCGCCGAGATCTGGGCGATCGGGTTATCGGACGGTTTGGAATCGGAATAGGATGGGAAATCGGGAACGGTCTCATATTCTTCTGGTATCGGTGGGTAACATATCTTGGAGGCGATATTAGGTCATTAACAGATTATCTTTCAGGGTAGCAGACCTACCCGTACTGGTTCTGGAACAAACTCGTCCAATGCTGCTCTCAGATTCGCTTCCGCCGCAGATACTTCATTTTGCGCTTCTTGTCTCGCTTCCTCTCCACTGGCCATTTCCAGTTTCTTCTGTGCAGCGTCCAGCTTCTTCTGCTTACCAGCCTTGATGTCCGCTCTCCGTTCCCTGATCCCTTCAAACGCCGGATGGTCTTCCGCAAGACCAAGCTGATGCGCATCGCATCGCCCGCATCCCCACACCTCCCCGTTGTCAAAAAGAAAGATCGAGTGGTGCTCGCCTCCCTCGATTTGAATGACTTTCGACCCATCGTGCTTGTCCGGTGATAGTGCCTCGACTTGAGCAGGGACCCCAACCATCTCCTCATCACCGCCTTTCGCCGGACTCAGACCAGCCTGATGGAAGGTGTTCAGACCCCAAGCCCAGACCGTCCCATTCACATTCACCGCGAAGGAATGGTACATCCCCGCCGAGACGAGGGTTATGTTCCGCAATCCCACTGTTTCCGGCTCGAGACCGTTCAGTTTCCGTCGTTCGATGATACGCCGTCCGAGTTGACTTTGTTGTCCCGTCCCCCAAGCGTAAACAATACCGGTAGTCGTCAGTGCCAGGACATGGTTTTCCCCACATGAAGCCGAAACGATCTCGACTTTGGCTTTTTCGAGCTTTTCGAGGGCGATAGGGTGGAACTGGAAGGGGGAATGACCGGGAACACCGTCGAATCCCAGGATACCGTCGTTCGCCTATAAGTGTCTGCGTCAGCAGCATGAGATTGGCGTTGTACTCACTCGAAAGCTTCCCCATGCACGCAGTTTGCCCTTGTCCGAGATCGCTACGCTGACGCCATCCCCTGCAGCCACCTGTACCGCTCTGAACCCCTCCTTCTCCAAACTTTCGATGACGTATGGCATAGACTCCAACCCGTCACTTGGGAGTATCGCTGAAGGGTCATTGGGATCTTGGACGTTGGCCGTAATTCGTCCAAGGGCAGCATTGTCGTTGATACCCCAAGAGCGGACCTAGAGCGACGTCCTTAGCTTCCAGTCATACGCATACGAATAGCTCAAGCCCACCCGTCCGCCCTCATCAATAGCCAAAGAGTGCATTCCACCACATGCAACAGTCTCGAGGCCCCCACTCCCCGCTTTACCGTCTCGGCTGAGCTTGCCCGCCTGAATTTGTTCTTCGAACCTGCAACGTCATAAAACTTCAGCTTCTTCTCGTTACACTCCACACGCCTCAACAGAAAGCGAATGAAGACGCATACAAGGAAGCTTACCAGCGTTGTAGCTTTGGTCGGGCGATCTCGTCGGTCTCGTCAACGCCCAGGCCCAACTGACCCATATCACCATTGCCAAAGATGAAGAGCGCTTTGTGCGGTCTGGACGGGGCTGCAGAATTGTGAGCGCAGGAGAACAGAGTTTCCAGTCCCGATGGCTGAAGCAGGTATTGACCGGCTCACGAGGAGGTTGTGGTTGAGCATTTTTCAAGATCATGCCCATGCTAGACCTTCTCCGACTGTTCTTCTTCTCCTCGCTGGCTAGATCCGCCACTCGTCCTCGTTTCATTGGAACCTTATCCGCCGATCCATTAACATGTCCATTCGGCTTGGTTAGCTCCTCCATGTGTACATCGCCATCTTCGGGTATGACCGGCTCTAGTGCAGCTAAGGGGACAGGAGTTGAGGTTGAGGCAACTCCTCGGCGGGATGGGGGTTTGGCGGAAACGGGTGGTTTTGAAAGGGGTTTGACGGAGATGGGTTTGGTGGAAGGCGGTTTGCCAGCTCGGGAAGGTAGTTTCGCGGATGAGGGTGGTGCAGAACTATCTGTCAAATAATTAGCTCCTTAATCACGTCATATGCATAAGTGACAGTCATCTCACTTTTGGGTGGCATCTTTCCAGGCTTCCCTCCTCAATACCCAATCAATTCAGAATCAAGAAATAAGCTGCGCTGTAGGAGGTTACTAGACTGCTTCAGCGGGTAAAAATGTCTCCAGCTCACGTTAGGAGAAGATGAGGAGAGTCGGAAAGATTTCACAAACGCAGGGATGCGAAAAGGCAGAGGAGAATGAGGTTTCGTTCAGCCAAACGAGAAGGCGCCTTTGTGTCCGTTGACTTATGGCTTTTAAATGGGGTACTTGAATAAAGACTACGATTTGTTTGGTTTCGGTCAGGCACAACGCCGGAATCGCTCATTGCTCTGTCTACACGTCACATATGTCTTTTCATCTCTCATTCTAGACGCCTGCGATACCCCATGACTTTTTGAGGGGTATTACTACAGCTGGTACCCACCAGTAGTCTCCCGTCCTCGGACGCCGTCAGTTTGGCAAGTACTGGATACATCATGGCAGCGACACCTTCTCCCGCTTCTCGTTCAGCAAACACGCCTCACACGGCTGCGACACCTCGATCGGGGTCTCTGCGATCTCAACGATCGCCCAAGCGAGCCAAGCAGAGTCCATCGCCTCATGTGGCTGAAGCAAGTACTTCTTCCATTTCTACTGCCGGGCCTTCCCGGTCGAAGAACAAAGCGAGTGGTCCTCGACGGATGATACCGGATGAACAGAGAAGCGCTGAGGGTCGACAAGCGGTGACGAGCCCATGTAGAAGCCCGGATACTCCCGCGGAAGGCTGGGGCTCGCCTGAAAGAACGCGGGAGATGTCGGTTCCTCTAGTGAGTACGCGCCTCATAGCCACAGCTAGTCAAGCACTGCGGTACTGACGCTAGTCGCATAGCTGTCGCAAACGCTCTCATCCTTCTCGTTATCGCAGTCCTCACCTCCCTTCCCGACCATGCACTTCCCACAGCATGCTCCCGGGCATCAATCTACGCCACCGACTATGGCCCCTCGACAACAAACTCCCTCGTCATCGGTGATCTCGAGCACGCCACGGCGTCACCCGGCAATGGCAAGAACACCTTACGCCGCCTTTCTACCCAGGGAGCACATCTATCCTTCAACAGCCCCGCTTCCTCAAATACCGGCTTTCCTTGGCAGTCCGTTCTCGACAAAGACAGCAAGAGGGAGGTACCTATACGATACCGCCTCACCCTCAAAGGGAGTCATGACCGAGCGACTTAGTCAGACTACGTTCGAACATATCGGACTGGATTGGCTAGGTAGAAGCGAATGGATGGTTGATGAGACCACTCCAGTCGAGGATCAATCGGAAACCGAATCGGAACAAGAGGATCTACCGGCTGATCCACCACGACCGCCATCCCGATCTCGAAGAGGTACTTCGGGTTCCACGTCATCTATGGATGACTTTAGCGGGAGCGGCACATCATCGGCTTCTCTCCCATCACTTGGCCGCCACTCAGGCGAACATCATATCCGTCCAAGTATCGTCACCATTTGGGACGAAGAGAAGGGAGAGCTCGATGATCAGGAAGGAGATCCGGCTACTCCCGGTCGACAGCCATTCAAATCGGAGAAGGAGGTGGACGGCGCTCTGCACATGTCAGCTAAAACAGCACGTCGCAGCCCGGGTCTTTCGCCTCTGGTCGACGAGAGGTCCAGCTCAAGTTCGACCACCCCTCACCTGTCCCCGCTACGGACCTACTTCCTGTCCCGTGGTCCTGCTCCGAAGCCTACGACTGTCCATGTATCATCGCCATCGCCCGCCAAGCCAACTCGATCACCCCTCTCAGGCTTTCTGCCTCGTCTCCTGTCATCCTCGAAGAAGACTATGACGAATGGTCTCAGTAGCGCCATTCCGCGGTCACGATCACCTCGTCAAACGGTCGAATTAGCTGCCGATTCGGAGGAAGTCATGACGGACACCGAAGATACTAGCTCCGATGCAAAAGACCAGATTACTCGCAGACGATGGGGTAGTCCGAAACTGAGAGGTCTGCATGGAGAAATCGGGAACAGCTTCGACTCCCCTTTCGGCAGTGTCATTGGGCTCGGAATCCAGGCCTCTACCGAGAGAAGCGTTCCGCATTCGCTGCGCCCCACCACGCCGTTCGCAAGATCCATATCGAGCGAATCGAGCGGTGAGATCGATGTATCACCTTCAAAATTCCTATCAGCAAGGGCTTCGGGCGGCAAACCGACGCCAGCCTTGCCGACGACTTTCATTAATCCCGTCATGCAGGCTCGACGCAAGACGCTTGCTGCACCCGTACAGGTACCCCTAAAAACTACCCCAGCGATGAGTGCAGTACGTCCTCGACCAATGCGCCCGACCCTGCGCCGGGGTATCACAGAGCATCGTGCCATTATCGACCATAGTATCAGCACACCGACGAGCGATTTCCTCTCGGTCCACACCCCTTTCGCCGATATCAGACCGTCTCCAGTGGCTTTCGCATCCACCGGTCTCGTCAGGAAGAAGTCAATTGCTCCCGGTTCCGATATTCCCAAGTTTGGGCAAGTGAGCAAACCAGTCAAACCCGTGAAATCCGCTTCTCTCATCAAACCGCCTACTCTGACCGGATCAAGCGACGCGATAGCATATGTCCGAGCAGCGCAAACGACCCGGGGCCTTCGTCGGAAGGGAAGTACCATGTTTGCTAGCGGATCAAGCGGAAGTATCGGTGACATCGCGAAGACCGACTGTTCCAGGTCTCCCGCCAGTCCCACTAAGCCTGGCTTGCGGCGTAAGTCAGCTGTCTCCTTGAGTATGTGTGTGCTCATCCGCAAATCAGTCACTCCTGTCGGACTTGGAATCACTACCCCGTCACCTACCTCGAGCCACTTCTCCTACCTATTCGTCACCTCCGCCTCGTTCAAAGCCACCAACACACCGCCATCTAGCGAGTCGAGACCTTCTAGCGATGGCCCATCGTCGTGTGCCGAACGGACGGAAGCTCTTCCTGCCCGTCTGCGTGAACTTAGCGGCAAGTTAGGTCCGGTTGCACGGGCTTCCAACCCAATGCTCGCGACTAGCTACCGAACGCACGACCTCCCCGCCAGGTCGAGTCAAGGTCGGTCCGTTAAGGGGGTCTCTGGGCGGCTTGAGCGGGACTTCGTTATGGTCGAATCGTTGGGACAAGGCGAGTTCAGCCAAGTGTGGAAGGTGCGCGACAAGACCGATGGTCGGCTGTGGGCTGTCAAAGCTGGCAAGCCATACACTGGGTACAAGAACCGGTTTGTGACGTGTACCGATTTCTTTTCCTTATGCTGATTTGGGTTCTAAGGTCGAGACAGCTGGAGGAAGTATCCATTCTGCGGAACTTCTCGCTCGACCCTCATCCGCACGTTATCGATTTCGTGGACTCTTGGGAGCACAAAGACCGGCTCTACATCCGGACCGAGCTCGCGAAATGTGGCGATCTATCCCGCTTTCTCCTCTCGCTAGGCGATCTCTCCGGTCTGGGCGAAGCGCGTATTTGGAAGACGCTCGTCGAGCTCTCATCAGGCTTGCAGCATGTTCATAGCCACAACGTCCTTCATCTCGATATCAAGCCTTCCAATATCCTGATAAAACGTGATGGATCGCTCAAGATCGCCGATTTCGGAGTTTCAAGCATCTCGAGCCCGGAAGGTCGTGCGGCGGATCTTAGCCCGGCTTTACCTTCGACTGGTGAGGATGGAGGGTTCGTGTGGACGGGTCAGCAAAGCGAGGGTTTGGTACGGAGTCCGATGTTGGATCGGGAGGTTGAGGGGGACAGAGAGTATCTTTCGCCTGAAGCCTTAAGTGATGGGCAGGTGGGGAGGGCGGCGGATGTGTTCTCGTGAGTTCGGCCAGTGAGATACGATTAGAGCTCATCCTTGAATAGTCTGGGCATTCTGTTGCTCGAAGCGGCTCTGAATGTTGTTCTGCCTTCCAGTACGTAAATTTTTGTTTTTGGTCACAATGCTGTTCTGACTTGCGCATTATAGATGGGGAAGGCTGGGTCAAGCTTCGAAACGATGACTTCTCTGATTTGCCCGAGCACTACCGATCACGAGGACAAAACGGAGACAGTGGCCTGCCTGAGATCTCGGATGTCCTGATGAGAACGATACAAGCGACGATGGCGAGTCAACCGGAAGAGAGGATGACTCTAGACGAGGTGATGGAGCTGGGTCCGGTAAGGCGGATGCGAGTGATGCAAGGTATGAGAGCGGCTTTGGTGGAGGAGGACGTGGGTTTCCTCGAGGCGATATTGGCTGAACAGGAGTAAAGGCGAGAGAGCATATGGAAGAGGATTGTAGCATGTATCATGTAGCACGTAGCATGGGCATCGAGCCCACAACAACCAAACAAAACAAGAACCATAAGCAATGATTATGAAGTGGGACTAGCATGACGTCTAATGCATGTGTGACAACAAAGTTACAGATGATGTTCTGCTACAGATCCTCGGCTCCCCTTCTTCAATCCGCCAACGCTTGGATCTAGACTAATCCGTCATACAGTGATAATGCCTGTCGTCCATCAGTATGCCCTTTATGCTTACCCAAGAGCTGGCACCCACCTGAACGATCGTCGGATCCTGCTTACTCCCCTCTTTGAACTCATCAAAAGTCAATCTCGCATCCTTATTCAGATCCATGTTCCGGAAAATCTTATCGACCCGCTGTTGCACCCCAACTTCCATCAGCATCTCCCACCATCAAGAGGAAGACAAGTAAAACCCTACCTTCTCAGGCGTATCCTCGTCTTCTGGTAATCGAACCATCTGACCTGTCATCTTGTATATCGATCGGACTATTTGGAGCATCTCGTCGTAGGTTATGAATCCGTCGTGATTGATGTCGTAGAGTTGGAACGCCCCTACGTGAGATCAGCGTGACTATCAGCCTAAGTAAGAGGCAGGGGTCAAACGTACATTTCAGCTTCTCATCTAAGCGTCCTCTCGATGTCACCGAGAGGGCACAAATGAACTCCTGCAATCACACCCCTTCGGCTCAAACCCGATACTGGGGGACAAGGCAGAACCGGACGAACCTTGAACTCGATGGTCCCCGATTTATCTTCATCAAACACCTAATCCAGGCAAAAGGTTAGCATAGACAAGTTGCGGGAGAGCCTTAGAACCCACGTTGAAGACGTAATCTGCGAATTGAGAGGGATCACCAAAAGGGAAGAATTGCCGATATATCTTCTTGAACTCTGCGATAGCGTAATGTCAGCTTGCTACCCCTCTTCGCCCAGCCATACTTGTGCTGCTGATACGGGATGGAGACTGACCCTCTTTGTTCAGTTGACCGCCTGGACAATCTTTCAGGAAACCTTTGTACTGCTCTCAATCAGCTTTCTTTCGAGCACGATTGTCGGAAGGACGAACCCATTGTTGCAGCTCCTGTGAAGCAAAGATAGATTAGCGCTCAGCCTGTCAAGTGATCGGAGAGGTCCCTCACCTTCTTGTCAACTATCCAGGAAGATTAGCAAACATCAACAAAGGACCAGAGCCCGGACTTACAATACGTATTCTTCTGCAAATCTGCCAGCTCGTCCGCCGACAGTTTCGATTGTGACTTTCCCATTCTGCTCCAATCTCTCTATGCAGAAATCGTCGAATCTCTCAGAAGCAGGAAGAGTCGATTGATGATCCGACTAAACCGGGAACATCAGCTTTTGATTTCTTTGAGGATGTGACACCGCCTCGTTTGACTTACAAGCCCCTGGTTTCCCTATGCACAGAACGGCCCCACTGTTGATCAGGATCTCCGTTTATCGTTGGGGACGACGGAAGTGGTCAGAATTCTCGCAGCAGGTTTAGACGGACGACTCGGTTTGAAGCGACTTGGCAGGACTTTACTAATAGCGGTGTTCCCTTGGCACACGTCTCAGCCTACCATCAGTACGTAATGAAAGGGGTGATCACCGTGGGAAATTCAACCGGGTATGAAAAAAGGCTCCGGAAGCGAAACGGACCGAAAATTATAAGTTATGGTTGAAACCGGTCTTGCCTCATTCCGCTTTCTCCTCTGAAAGCTAGACATAACCCTAATATGATATGGCGACGAACGAGTCCAGTACTCAAACGGGGTCTAGCGACGCTGAATCAAGCTACATGGCGAGCTGACCGACAGCCGAAAGTGTCGATCTTCGCTAGTCCGGATGGGAGTGGATTGATGACGCCAAACCATCGGTATAAGTTTTTGGCAGATCCTCCGACGGTTGCAGTGAGTCTCCATTGGCTGTTCCAATCGTGGCGGAATCAGATGTGCCGTCAACTACTCCCCAAAGTAATGGAGCTTATGCACCGGTCTACAGATCGTTAGCTGTCCTTTCAGGTAAGGTCCGCTACTGTGAGAAACAAGATGACGGAAACAAGCTGACGAAAACAACCATAAAGCGGTGGACAAAGACGAACAGGTGTGGATCTCGCTCCGAACCGCCTCATCTCCGCCGGACTGGTCAACCAACTAGCCAAACTAGGCTGGGAGGTCCACTATGAGACACAACAACCTTTCCTTGATATACCTTACAACCCTATCCCTACCTCATCCCCAGTGTCCAGCACTATCCTCACCGACATCTTACATGAAGATCCCAATACCCTAGGGAAGCCGAAGACGGTCCAGCGGTTGCCTGATCCTGATATTGGGCGGATGAAAAGACCTCGGTTAGTTAGTGCTGTCAATGAGAGGGTCGCACAGCAGGTTGGAGGGTTTGCAGGGAAGGGTTGGTTGCCTTTGACTTTGGGAGGAGATCATTCTCTGGTCAGTCTAGGCAGCGATAAAGACCAGGAAAGGTTACTCTTAGTCCGCCTTGACTCATGTGGGTGTTAGGCTATGGGTACGGTTGCTGGGACCAAGGCGAAGTACCCCGATGCGTGTCTGATATGGGTGAGTTGATGTTCGCTTCAGCAGCTGAGTTTGAGCTTTGCTGCCCGGAAGAGAACATCGTCTTACTCTCTTCGCCTCTCTTTGCGCTAGGTCGACGCTCATGCCGATATCAATACACCTGAAACGACCGACTCGGGCAATCTCCATGGATGTCCTGTGTCTTTCCTCCTTGGGCTAAAGGGATGCGATGTCGAACCATTCAAATGGCTCAACCCTTGTCTCAAGGCTTCAGACATGTAGGAATCTTCATCGTGGATGATCTCTTTCGTCGCTAACAAGGAATCGTAGGGCGTACATTGGCCTGCGAGATCTCGATGGACCTGAGAAAGCCATCCTCAAAGTCAACGGAATCAAATGCTTCACAATGCACGAGGTGGACAGACACGGGATCGGGAAGATCATGGATATGGCGCTGGATCACGTCAATTATGGACGGGATCGACCGACGCACTTGACTTTCGATGTGGATGCGCTGGATCCGAGTGTAGCGCCGAGTCAGGGATCACACCTGTGACCGAGGCTGTCGTGCTGAAGACTGTGCTAGGTACTGGCACTCCGGTCAGGGGAGGATTGACTTTCCGAGAAGGTGAGCATGCACTGGAGAAGCAACCAGTCGAGGTTCCTCGCCCCAGGGAAATGCTCACAATTGCGTAGGTCATTACATCACTGAGGCAGTCGCAGAGACTGGTTGTCTTGTCGCAGTGGACATAATGGTGAGCGCGACCAGGCCTCACTACCGATCCGACTCGGTAGGTAGAAGTTGATATCTTGCTCACAGCATATTTTCAGGAGGTCAACCCATCCTTACTAGATCCAGTATCGATCGAGCAGACCGTAACGATTGGATGTTCACTGGCGAGAGCGGCTCTCGGCGAGACGCTATTGTGAATACGAGCGCTAGGAAGTATGACAGTAGAACACCAGCATCATCTTATACCCTGACATGTATACATCAAGGCTATCTACTATCCAAGAGAAAGTTGGGTTTCGAAGAGTTGCCCTTAGAATCGTATGGCTTTTCCAAGGTAGTATTGCCCGGAGATTTCTCGGAACCTTCCGTTGTCCTTAGAACTTCAGACTTTTTCGTAGCAACATTATTGCTCTTTCGACTCGATCAGAACAGTCGCATAGACCTCATCACTTTATACCAAGAGACTTTTCTACAGCGCACACCACACCTATTGCTCAATACACTTTCCCCGTCACGCGTCACTCATCCTTCATCCGCTCATTGGCTTCCTTACAACCTCGTCGACCTATCCTTCAACCCTCCTTCCGCAGAATGGCCACCTCAGCCGCACCTCCCATAGCTTCCAATGGCTCACATCGACCCATCAATCCTATGTACCCCTTACCGGACCTTCCTACCGGTGTACCAGATGCTGATCCAACTCGATCACCTCTTGATGCCTTTCGACTGTCTGTTGCGAAGCTCGTTGGAGAGGTATGGGAGGAAGATCCAGCGAAGATCTATGCGGGTGTTGATACGGGTGAGTAGTCTTGTAAGAATTGGTGAAAATAAAAGTAGATGAATAACTGATGAGCTGGTTTAGGGAAGAAAGGGACGGATTTGGCTGTTGCTGTGCCGAGGTTTAAGAAGGGGAGGCCTGCTGAATGGGGGCAGAAGGTCTTGGATGCGGTGAGCGGGTCTCACTGGAATTGGTGTAAAACGTCAAGGCTAATACACGCTCGGCTGCCAGTTCAAACCAGACAATTGTCTAGCGCAGGTCAACCTCCAAGGCGTCTTCCTCACGTTCAAACTCAAGTCAGCTGGTCCCCCTACTCCAAGGCATGGTACTGAATGACGGCCCCGCAAGCAAGCGGAGTTTCACCTACCACGTTCTCAAAACAATCAACCTCTCCTCCCGAGCAGCCCGAGAGAACCCAACTTCTCACACCCTACCATTCGGAACAACGAACGAAGCAGAAGGAAAACACATGCTCATCGATTTCTCATCACCCAACATCGCTAAACCTTTCCATGCTGGACATTTACGGAGTACAATCATTGGAGCTGTCATTTCGAATCTACATGAGGCTGCTGGATGGAGGGTGACGAGGTTGAATTACTTGGGTGACTGGGGGACGCAATATGGTACGTGCTCTTAAGAGAGTTACGGACTAATAGGTAGGATTGCTGTCGGTTGGGTTTGATCGGTATGGGAATGAGGCGGAGTTAGTGAAGGATCCTATACAACATTTGTATCAGGTGAGTCGGAATAATTTCCGAGTCTGGCCGCCGGGCTGAGAGGTCGTAGGTGTATGTGAAGATCAATAAGGCGAATGACGAGGAGAAGGCGAGGTTTAATGCTGGGGAGGTCACGGATGCAGATTCGACTATCCATGCGCAGGCGAAGAATGTTTTCAAGGATATGGAGGATGGTCCGTCAGGTTGGATTTCGCTTATATGAGCTAGCTGATGGCTACATCCAGGCGAGCCTCGGGCGATAGCACAATGGGCGAGATTCCGAGATCTGTCGATCCAGAAGCTCGAGGAAACATACAAGAAGCTCAACATCCACTTTGATGTGTATTGGGGGGAGAGTCAGGTGAACAAGGAATCGATGGAGCGGGCTGTACGGATAGTGCAGGAGAAGAAGCTCACATGCGAGGATCGAGGAGCGTTACTGGTTGATCTGACAAAATGGAAGATGGACAGGGCGATCGTGCGGAAAGCAGGTGAGTGGAAACCATTCGAGCAGTATTGACAGGGCAGATGGTACATCAATATACTTGACTCGAGATTTGGGAGGAGCGCATGACAAATGGGAACGATATCACTTCGACAAGCATATATACGTCGTCCAGACTGCTCAGGCGTTACATTTCCGACAACTGTTCAAGACTTTAGAACTCATGGGAGAGGAATTCGCAGATAAGCTTGAGCACGTTACTTTTGGTAAGTCCTCTTGAGCGGAGCAGGATTGACAAGTAGGATTGGTTACGGGGATGTCAACGCGAAAAGGGACGGTCGTCTTCCTTGATGATATACTCGAGGAAGCGAAGGAAGTCATGCACGAGGCAATGAGGAGCAACGAGGCGAAATATGCTCAGGTGGAAGATCCGGAGACGACGAGTCAGGTTATCGGGACGACGGCGGTGAAGATCCAGGATATGTCTGGTAAGAGGTGAGTAGAACTCACATTATCAAGGCCTGCCAACGCTGAGACGGGATTTGAAGGATCAACGACTACTCCTTCGACATCAAGCGGTGTACATCCTTCGAAGGCGATTTCGGACCCTTCATCCAGTACTCTCATGTCCGACTCTGCTCCGTTGAGCGGAAGAACCCGAATGTCCCCTTACCGGCTTCAGTAGACGAGATCGACCTATCGATCCTTGACGAACCAAAGATCAACGATATCATTCACCACCTCGCAATGTATCCAGCAGCGGTCAAAGCGGCACTGCAATACTCGGAACCTTCGACACTGGTGACTTGGTGTTTCCGATTAAGTCATTTAGTTGGATCGGCTTGGGAGACGGTGAAAGTGGCTGGAGCGGATGATGCGGCGGCACAGGCGAGGTTGTTCCTTTATGTTCAGACGAGGGAGGTATTGGCTTCAGCTATGAAGCTGTTGAGTTTGACGCCTATAGAGAGGATGTAGATTAAGGTATCCATGCATATAAGGTATCAGTTTTAACCTCGGCAAGACTTTTCCAAACCCTTCCTGTCAAACCCTTCCCGTTTTTCACCATCCCATTCTCTTGGGCCTTAGACTCCGCTCTCTTCGAAGACGGCTTTGAGCTTGCTCATAGAGCGAGTCAGGTCCATGATCCGAGCATTACGCTCCGCCACTTTTTTTTGAAGGAACGCGATGAGGAGTGCACCTTCGAGGAACGTGTTCGAGCTGACGGCTGCTTTCTGCAGATGCTCAACAGCGTTGCGAAGGTTCGAATGGTCGAGGACGAATCCAAAGATACAGCGTCGTCAGTCCCAAAGACAGCGTCCTTTGCCGAGACCTCGATAGCCGAGCTCTTCGTCGAGTTCGGCGCGGCGATCGGCGGAACGGCATTGCAGTACCACATGAGAAGACGATCAATGTTGACCCGAGATGATAATTTATGAAGAAGGAGACTTGAAAGGGAGAATGAGACGATATCATACTGCATTACTTCTCGATGCATCTATAGGGAAATCTACTCACCGCGTAAAAGGTGTCGCGCTGCCCTTGCACGTGACCCCAAGGAAGGTAACACGTGTTTCATTGATAGTTTCCTTTTGCTGTGCGCGTTTGACTTACATCCCTCACGTACAAGCCACGGAAAGCCCATCTCCGCCTCCACTACATCAGCAGCTCGCATTTTAGCATTGTGTAGCCGACGTTGAGAGCTATGTCCTGTGAGACTCTTGCTCACTCTCGCCGTGGATATCGCCTGATCCTGCTCCTACATAGCTCATCAAAACTCATTCGAACCTCAACCCCTCGACTCGAACCCCTTCGACGAACAAGAACCCACAACTTCGTCCTCATCAAACCCTTTTTCCCATGCGAATGATTCCGCCTTCTCTCTAGATTCACAAGATACCGAAAGAGGTCTTGGCGGTACTCCTCCACCCCAAAAGTCCTTCGGCTATGGTTTCAATCAGAGCACAAAAAGTGGTGCACCGCCTACACTTGAAGAGATCAGAGCGAAGGAAGCGGCTTTGGCAAAGAGGCAAGCGGAGATCAATGCAGATTTCACCCGACGAGAGGCTAGTCTGACGCAACGGGAGAGGGATTTAGGGATACTGAGGAATAATTGGCCGCCATGTAGGCTTGCCTCCTTTCCTTTCGTGGGACGGTATTGATGAGGCTACCTGTGCACGGATTTAGACTTCCCTTTCGTTCACCATGATATCGGTACATTGCCGGATCAACATCGTACCGTGACGAAACTGTTGTATACGCAATGGCTGGCTCTGGCAGTGACGTTGATCGTCAACCTGCTGGGATGTATCTTCCTTCTCATAGCAGGAGCATCGGAAGGCGGGTAAGTTGCTCCGCCTCGACAAGCTCGTAACCATCAAACGACTGCGGGGGAGAGAGTCATCAGCTGACAGGGATTATCCTGTTCAGTGCGGACGTAGCGGCAGCAGGCGGGTATCTCCCTATCATCGGTATCGCTTCCTTCATCGGCTGGTATCGACCCATCTACCTAGGCTTCTCCCGGACGGAGGGGAAAGCGATGGCCTTTTTCTTCTGTACGTGTCTTCACAAGAGCGCGGAATCGGCTAGGATTCACGCAGCTCCTCGCGGGATACGTAGACTGATCATTCGCAGACCTCTACTTCCTTTTCGCCGGTTTCCACCTCCTCTTCTCAATCTACATGGTCATCGGTATCCCATGTGAGCTCCCAGCTTTCATCCTAATCGCTTGCGTCTCCGAAGCACAAGCTCATTTTTCCCCCAGCGACAGGATCAGCAGGACTCATCAATACCATCTCATCCTTCGCTTCAAGCCATATCCTTGCAGGAGTGTTCGGCGTCCTGGCCAGTGCCGGGTGGATACTGCAAGCCGCAGGAGGAAGTATACTGTATAAGCGGGTACGTCACGCTTTCCAGTGACCGAGGGATCGGTAGTTCAAGGGAAATGGTGCGGAATAAGACTGATTCAAGGCAGGTCTGGGATTATAAGAATGGTCATGGGGACATCAACTTTCAGGAGGTCAGTCTCGTTTCCGTAGTGTGGAGCTGTGAACAAGCTTCCCTGAAGCGGACGAGCTGACGTATCTCTAGGCGACGAACCAATTCAAAGCGAGCTCGATCAGGACCATCGTCTTGCATCAATCTCGAATGTAATGATGAGCAACGATAATTGGGCGATAACTGGTTGGCGGGAGAATGTCGGCGGAATGGACGAGGAAGCTTGTATATTGGACATATGAAGGATACCGCTGGGCCGGATATTGAGCGATACGATATCCATTATTCATCTTGTGGCTTACTTCGGTTTCATGAAAGTCCACACAGGCAGAACTTTTCGTCCACCATGGTCTTCGCATAATGCATACAGGGCGAAGATGTATCCTATCATCGTAAACTATTCCCTCCATAAACAGGTGGCGCCTCTGTCTCCCCACGAGCCTCCGCAAAGCTCCCCGCATCATCCTCTACTCTCCGCTGGAATCCTTGTCCATAACCCTGGGTCTCACTTCCCACGCCAGGACTGCCGGGTAGCGCGACTCCAACTCCAATGGGTGTTTCAGCTCGTCCAGGTGGTAAAGGCAATTTCCGGGCTGTCGGTGAAAGAGTTGAACCAGGATCCTCCGTGTCAAGCGAAGTCCGCGGTTTGGCTGCTCGACGGAAAGCTGCGGCCGAGATCTTCCCGCCTACGGGTACTGATGTTATAGACACTGGTGGTGGGGAAGGACGGGTCTGCGACTGACCCTGAGAGAAAGTGGATGTTTGAGCGGAGGTCGAGGCTTGTTCAGGTACGGGTGTTGGGCCTTCCATCGGAGTGTAGAAGCTTCCATCGCCCGGTGTCGGAGCGGAAGAAGAGGCAAATGAGGTGGGTTTAGGAGGCATTTCGATTGAAGTAGGGGAAGCGAAAGTCTGGACGGTATGATCAGTATCGGTATTAGGAATGTTGATAGGTGCTCCGAGGTTGGCATCGCGAAAGGATACCGGTTCAGGCGTGGCAGAATGGTCTCGCCTGACATTTAACGGTTCCCAAGGCGATTTGAGGTTGTTGACGTCCTCATGAGGTGTGGATGCGTTCGTCGCGGCTTCCTCATATTGCGGCTGGGTTCGGATATCCTCCTCGACCGGTCCTTCCGGCTGCTCTGCTTCCCCTCGGTTTGCATCCAATTGCCGCTGCTGTTCGTACTCATAGTCGTGTGAAGCGACACCGTTCCGCTCCGGTGTAACGTCAGGGTCCTCGAGTGCAGGCTGATTCGGTTGGTATCCCTGCTGACGTGCATGATACCCCTGCTGACCATTATGCAACTCGTAACTCCTGCGCGAGCTGCCTTGTACCGGCTGCTCCGGCGAGCCTTGCCAGACGACGTGACCACCACTGCCTGATCCCGGCATCCCACCATACCCTCCATAGGCATTCTCATTCCCTCCATACGGGTTGTGCGTGATTCCTCCATACGGGTTCGAGTCGTCAAGGCTATAGTCCCGCCCTTTGCCCTTCTGTGGTGGCGAGACGGCATCATCTGGGTGGTTCGCGTATTCTTCTGCGGCGGCGATTGAGGACGGGTGAGGAAGGGCTGGTGCGGAGAAGGCCTCGGAGTGAGCTGGATGAGGAAGACCCAGTGGTCGAGCTTCATTGCTCCCTGCGCTGAACCGGACCGTCGCGAGCTGTTCGAGATTAGGCGGAGCTGAAGTGATAAGCTAGAATAACCTACGCATTTACTGGCCTCGTTCACAGCATTCTCCGTCTTCTCATAACCTATATATCGCGCCCGGCCATATCCAGGCGGTGTCTCCTCCAAAGGGATCTCCTCGAGCAACAGCTTGCCCAGCTCGCCAATGATACACATCTTCTCGCCAAGCTCCTCGAGACCGCCAAACTTCAGAGAGAGAGCCTTCTTCATCGTGCTAACAAGCCATCAGCTTGAGCATTTGATCTCTCGCGAGTTCATTCACTCACTGCCGCTTGAAGTCGCCTAGCTTCGACTCCTCCGTAAGAATGTCGGTATCCATCTACTCCCATCAGCTCTGCACTGCCCAGCCTGCACTCCTCATTCACCTGCCTCATCTCCGTCCTAAGCTTCTCCAATAAATCCGTCTGCAGAGGTAACCCCTTATTCTCCGGGCCCATCTTTGCCAACTTCTTCTCCGCGTTCTCCGACTTCGCCCCAATCGCCCTTCTCTTCCTCCTCAACTCGTCCAACGCTTCCTCCCGCTCTCGGATCCGTTTATAGCATCCTCTCATATTGGACTGATGGTCTGCGAAGACGTAGAGCGCTGTGGAGAGGTTGTGTAGGAGGTTTGAGGAGTGAGTCAGGACGTCTTGCAGGTCGGGTCCTTCTTGAGAACCGTAGACGGGCAAGGCGGCTGCGGCTTTCGCTGTCTCTGTATGGACGCTGCCAGTCAGCTATCGCCCGATTATAATAGCCTCTTCAACGCTTCAAATCTGGAGGTAGATCACTGACCGATAGCAAGCTTCTCAGTCGCCTGCAGGACACTCTTTTCCGTAGAGATCACACTAAAGGATTAATTAGCGCTTAAAGGAGCAGTTTGACCAGCTTCCACTGACTCCTGTAAACTCCTCAAATCCCGGTTGGCAAGCGCCGGTAAAAGACTCTGATGAGCGAGACTCTGTACCACCTTCTTCCCAAACGCGTCTAGTTGTGCTCCAGCATTCCCCGCTCTGCTATCCCTGTTCCGTGCCTCTCGACCAGGTGAATAACCATCGTCATCGTAGTAGTCGCGTCCGTTGGTTTTCGCCGAGGGGGAGGAAGGACCGTCGGAGGTGTTCTTACGGCCGAAGGTGGGGAGGGAGAACTTTCCAGAGGTGTTGCGGAGGGTCATGATGTGAGTCTCAGCGGGGATCCAGCTGGTGTAGAGGGATTTATTGGAAACTCTTGAATGAGGGTTGTGGCAATTGCTGGGCACAGCCATCCACCCGCTTCCGGAGGATTTTGCCACGCTGAGAGTGATACCGTCAGAAGAAATTTTCCGATCTAGGAAATATTTCGCTAAATCTCGGACAAGAACCGCTCATGTCTGGGATTTCCGGAAGGAACTGGTCCTCCTCCTAAGACACTTGACCCGTGCAAGACCTCCGAGTGGAACTTCTGCACGAAGTTTAAGCTGACTCCAGCCCAGAATAATATGACCAGACACACCCGATGAAGCGATCAAATCAATCAATCCTCTGACGCAAACGCTCCTTTGTCCTCCTGCCACACAATGCTTGGATCATCTTATGACGTGTGTATCAAATCATTCCTTGACCCGTTTCATCCGGTACCTGCCGGCTTGGCCTACCCGACGCTTGGGCTTTCTTTGTGTAAGGGGCCGGGCGAGACAAGACAACTTCATCGCCATGACATTTCTTTAGCTTACAATTGGGATATCTTCTTGCACGAGTGGCAACAGCTTGCTCTGATATTATTAAAGTCGAGCCTTGATCAGAAGGCTTGGGACCGCTAGGCTCTCCCTTCAGCACCTCGTCACCTGTCTCGAGCCACCGATCCTCATATTTCGTAACACCTCGCACTGCATAATCTCCCCCTCAGGCATCAATCAGCAACGAACATCCTCCCTTGACGTCAGCTGCTCGGACCTCCTTCATAGCACATCCAGCGGGTTCTTCACAATCCCATTCCCCATTCATCATCATCATCATCCGCATCTCTGCGCAAAAACCTTTCGGAAGCAAGGTCTCATTGGCCTAGTTCAGCTCCGATGGTCAGTCCCCTGATTGAACCGCGTTTAAATGATGAAGCTGACGAAGTCCCATGTCCGCTACTCAACGGAACTCTTATTCTCCAACCTATCCTCACATCCTCCTTATTGCTCGACCCCATCTGCTACATTCCGCCATACATCGTCGTTGGACCGCTGGTCGCTCAACCTTCTGCGACCTCAACAATCTCGTTTCTCAAAACCTACTTCACCTTTTCTTTTGCCCTCATCCTCTCGGAACACGCTCTCGCAACCGTACTTCCCGCTGTCTCCCTCGACCTCGTCGGTCGAACATTACTCTCGGATGCCCTTCTTAGGCGTACTACGGCGGTATGGGGGGAATGGGGATGTATCCAGGCATGATGGGTGGTATGGGAGGAGGAATGGGGATGGGAGGGATGTATCCTGGTATGATGGGCGGTGGCAATGGCGGGATGGGTATGGGTGGCTATTTGGGGATGATGGGTATGGGTGGATATGGTGGATATGGTGGATATGGTGGATATGCGGTATGTCTCACTCGATCCGACTCGCCTATCTAGCCTGTTGTGCTGCCCGGTTGAGCGTTCGAGCTGACAGAATACGAGTAGACACCTCGGTATGGTCAGGGGTATGTCGCCTGTGAACCCGACCCTACTTGATCCTCCTTGCTGTGACTGACGGGACTGCTTAAAAGCATGTACGGCAGTAACAACGGTCTCCCCAGTTACGGCCCATACAGGTAAGCCTTCACCGACACCTTCACCGACCTACTGAATGCCGATGCACGATGTTACGAGCGACTGATATTCCGATCTACCATTAGGGGATATGGGTGCGTCTGTCGCTAGCCGGACGCCAACATATGCTGTTGTCGTTTTCATTTGGCTAGCTGCTGACGTCACCCTGTCTTGTAGGATGTACGACCCAATGATGGGTTATGGTGTAGGTACACCTTCATCTCGATGAAATCTAAGGACTATTAGCTGAAGCTTGATTAGGCGCCAGGGGCTCCCCAATTCGTCGATGATTTCCCGGATGCTCATCGGTAGGCCAAATAATTCAGGCTGATGCCAGCTCTGATCTGACTCTTTTCCTTCCTTGCTTGTTGTGTCATAAACAAAATCGCATCACCTGCTCTTGCAATCTTCCGATGCGAAATACGATCACATCAACCGCAGTATCGAACACGCATATCGTCAATCCATGCCACATTCCTACGGTCTCGGTCTCGGAATGATGGGCGGGATGGGAGGCGGTATGGGGATCAACAACCTGCCCGGTGCTCCGACGCTACTCTACGGCAGGGGAATGGGCTACAATGGGGTGTGTGAACCAATCAAAGCTCCGGTGGACGATCGCTAACAGCCGATCGCAGGGGTGGTATGCCTAGGATGAGCTGAAAGCAATGGAATCGGGATAGGCCAGAAGCAGCGAGCGCCGGACGTCATCTGTCACATCATGTATCATCGTATCGTATGAACCCTTCACAGTATTCCTGGTGACTCGTCTCACACCGCGATACTAAAGGACCCTCGAAGTCGATCAGCCATCATTGGCACCCTCGCATTCTTCCTGCGCTGTATGGTGTCATGCGAGCATGACGGCTGATCCGATGCTCCACCCATGTCGGAAAATGTGCTGGTAATGGCAGAGCAATCTTGAACACCGGGAAGCCGCTTCTCGCAGTCCGATACCGGGCGTTTGTCTCTGTCTTCAAGATCAGACAAGTCCAATGATGGATCCCATTTGGAGCTTGTCGTGCAGGACACCCGTCGTTCGGTAGTCACAGCAAATACTGTCATCCCACATTCGACTTGGTGGCTGCGGCCTCAGTAAGTAAAGAGGCTTGATAGCGAGCTCCACTCAAGGTCATCTGGCTTGCCAGTCATACAGGAAGGTATTGGTCGTCAAGTATGAACATGTAAATGTGGGTACAAAGAAAGATAATGTTGAAGAGGGAGAACCTCGCCACTATGCTCTGTCTTTCGCTACCTATGTAGCGGTCCCGCTATCTATATCCCGCTCGAGCGTGAACAATTCACGATTATCTGCTTGTCGTGATGTGATCAAGCCAAGAACCAGCGGGAACATATCCTTTGCTTGCTGCAATGTGTCCTTGCTGATAGCAGGCGTGTCTCATTGACTAGCTCAATGATGCGCAGAACTTTACACCAGTTACCAAGGTTCATCGTGAAAATTATGCATGATATATCACTCCAATCCCTTCCGTGGTCTGCTCATCTCCCTCATGTTCCAATCAAATTCGCCATCATGCTTCCTTCGCCAAAGCACAGGACACCCAGCTGCTCTCATCAGTGATTGGCTCGTGATTGCTCCGCCTCACTTGCCACACCATTTGTTGTGGGTGAGCTGCCATTATCAGCGGATATCATGGACAATTTTCCATCACGGCATGCGGGCGTATAGCAGTCGCTTTCACCGGGATGGTCTTTGATCCAAGACAAGCTTTCAGCGAAGCTATCAAAATGATGAAAGCCATGGTTGTTGGTGACTTTGTAGTAACCCCCGGCTCTTGACACCACGTCATACTCATGAACAGTTGTCCCCGAGCAGCGCAAAGTGAAATTGTTGGGCAAGGAATTGCTGCTTGACCTGGCGTGTGACATGTTGTTTGATGACAAATGGTACCCTTGGTATGTGGTTGATGGAAAACGGTGAATTGGTTGGAGTTGTGCAATTCTGACTCAAGGTGACCATCTTTGTATGCCTTGCGAGGTGAACTGACCTCTCACAAGGTTAAAAGGATGCCAAGGGTATGGAGAATAAAGGTGGCAAAGTGGGGGGGATGCACTCGATCTGTACATTGATCCTTTGTTTCCAGATGTGATCACTTTACCATGCTCATCACAATCGAAAGGAGGGTGCAGTGACATGTTGTGACTTTGTTGTACAGGTCGAAGTTGATGAAGGCCAGAGTGGGTGATGGAGTGCGGGACGTTTCAAGTTCAGCGGCCAGCTTCTTCCTAGCCGTTGGTGTCGGCCGGATCTTGGGGGCTGTCACGATCGTGAATCGAAGCTCGGATAGCATCGCAAAATATCGCCGACAACGAGCAACCAATGCTTCACTTCGGCCTTGTACCTTGAAACTATTGTACTTTATGATGAATACATAGAGGTAAATCGAGCGAATTGAACTAGTCAAACTAAGAACGAACGCGACGTGACGCGAGCTTATCCGAGCCTTCCAACATAAAGCGCCATTTTGACCGCCACTGCCGGAGATCCGCGAATTTCGCTCAGGGCAAGGAATATATCCGTGCGTCACAATCTCACCCCTTCGCCTTTCTTCTCTATCAACCGCATCATCCCGCAATAATCTCGCGAACAGGGCATAAAGCATCAGGACAATCATGTCTGAGTATTTCAACCTCATATGCTGGGAAGGGAGGAAAACGACTCACGCTTCACCCGATAGCTTCGAAGCTGCTGCTTGTCTTCCGCGACCCGGCTGTTCCGCCGGTTGTTCGTTCGAGAACAGCAAGGACCATTGACACTTGCGCGTGAATGCTGATTCATGTGACTAAGTGTCCTCGCTGATTGCTGTCTTGGTCGTTCTCTCGACGATTCCCACTTCCATCCCCGTAACCGCGATCCTCCGTTATCTACCGGACCTTCTCGATCTCTTCCTCTCTCTCTCCCTCTCTCTCTCCCTCTCTCTCTCCCTCTCCCTCTCCCCCTCCTCCTCTGTGGGGTCTGACGATGTAGTAGTCTCAGGGTCTCACGTCACGTCCGCTACTGACGTATGCCAAGTCGGGGAGGATCAGGAGCGGGGCATGACCAGTGCAGTGACCTCTGTGATGGGCAGACTACCTAGCGTACAGCTTCACGTGCTGACCGCTGCAGTTCAGTATCTACAGAAGTCAGTACTTGAACCTAGACAGCTAATGACGGATCTCAGCTTTGATTGAAGCTACCAAATCAGATGAAGCAGTGGATGTATACGTCACCAAGCTTGCCCTTTCTGTCGGACGGTGTAAGCGCTTTCGGTGTCTCGCTAGGGTCCGCTGAGTCAATCAGGTATACTGCGGCCCCTATACGAGACCGAGCTCACGATTCACAACAGAACCCCTTCACTCTTCCTTGCCGATCTCATCAACCTCTACCCAGCCGTCTTTCTGCCACTCATCGAGAAAAAGAAAGCAGAATCCGATCAATCATGCCAGTACGCAAGCGAATCGCCCTGGTAGACCAGCGGATCTCGCGCAGCCAACTCAGCGCGGAAACGGATCCCAGAGAATTGCTGGAGCAGCAGCATGCGCTGCAGGACCGCCACGCCCAGTCAGTCTATCACCGACTTGAACCCAATGGCGTCAGCATCCATGCTGGGGCTGAGCGCAACCGGAGCGAGAGGACTTCAAGGAGAACAACGTCAAGGTGACACCACCTACTCCGCAGCCGCCTGGTCAGGAACAGGGAAAGCTACCGGATCCCCTTGTACCTTTCTTGCCCGAGGACGACTCGATTACTTCTCCGACCGCTTCAATACTGGAATCAATGGAGACCGAATCAAGCGAGGGTGATGCGGCGGTCGCTTCAGGAGCCTCGGCTTTGAAGCGGGCGAGCTCTGGTGAAGTCACTCGCTCGATGCGGGGTCCGAGGGGTCGGTCGCCACTTCTCAACGGGTCGGATTCAGGTTGATAGATCGTCAGGTGCTCGTAAACCCCGACCCGTACCCGGACGAGTTCCATCGCAAAATGCGGCCGCTGCGATGATTGATATAAGCATGAGTCGGGAGGCGTCGAGGGACGGGAGCTGTCTCACCAGCAACGGCGGTGGTGCCCGTGAGCCGAGTGCTGCACCACAATTGTTCCGTGCTCACAAGTTTGGTAGACAGTACAGAACCCATTTGGTAGACAGTACAGAACCCTTGGCGCGAAGAGGAAGAGTAATGGTTTTGGCTGGAGGGGTTGGTCGACTTGGACCGTGCTGGGTTATGAAGCTTATCAGGCGTTGTACAGGTCTCTCTGGATCATTCATACAGCTCGCTACGGTCTAATATACGTCTCGCACGAACTACGTCTCTCCTGCGGTCTCGATCTCCGTGCCCGCATGAT
>JAABUH010000638.1_pt1 | contig 47361 bp, 67 predicted proteins | sample 5559121 | NCBI WGS metagenome assembly JAABUH01 (sample SAMN10711871, study PRJNA513364) | rock metagenome | isolation source: Antarctica rocks | place: Antarctica: Victoria Land, Battleship Promontory nord | collected 2015-12-28
TCTGCTTGTATATACCGCCAAAAGTCCCTTTGATGCCTTGAGAAAATCAAAAGCCCAGTGTGGAGGAGGTGGTTTGACGTGCGAGCGAAAGGCGGATTTTGACAAAATAAAACCGAAATGATTCCGCGGGTAGTTAGCCGGTGGCGATTCACCTTTTCCTTGAGTAGTGGAGCGGGGAGGGCCGAACAGCCGGTACTAGCTATCACCAGGCACCGATCACAATGCTTGTCATGATTCTCAATATGCACCGTCAATAATGCAACACCGATGCCCTCAACGCGCACAGCGCTCCTGCTCCCGCGTCAATGTACCTCTCGCACCCCTCCATACCCATGACTCCTGCGTTGAGACGCCTTGGTCTGCCTGTCTTCCGGTTCACCCTATTCCCTCCCAAAGCTAGCTCCGCTTCCTCGGCTGCTTCCAGGGTGTCATCTGCCTCGACGATTTGTTGAATGACCGGTATGTAGTCCGTAAACACGGACTGGTGGGGGAGAAGGTAGGATGAAAGCGGGATGAGGGGGTCCAGCGCGGGGAGAAGCGACCGGATGTGCTCGATTCTGACGGGAGATCAGCAATAACTCAGAACAACACGCCGAGCTCACCTTGCCATCTGGAGATTCCCCTGGGGCGATACGGATCCTCCAGAAAGGCGGACGAGCTCTCCCGAAATATCGCTCGCCCGATCATGCGCCGGGAGGGTTGGCCGAAAGTCGTCAAGCTCCGGCTTGAGAAGTGCGGAGATCGCAAGCTCGTCATCCATGGTTGCGTTGTATCGATCAATCTCATTGATCTACACGGCCCGTCAGCGAAACTTCGAGTCGATGCAAATCTCGCTGACATCCATTACGGCCCACGTCCTGGGTGCGATTGACGCATCTACGAATGAAATTACGTCGAGCTGACGCTGCAGACCACCTAAGTTCTTCTCACGCGAATCCACCTTCAAGTCGTCCGGTGCAGACAGAGTACCGCGGTCAAACTGCATTTGAGTGATCGCCCGTCGGAGACCGAAATGCGGCACGGGCTCATGCCCGTTCGGCGGAAGCGGGTGATCACCGATGTCCAGTCCATGGAAGGTGCTCTCGGCGTACAGAATGGGAAGAGCACTCATGTCCAAACAGCCTTCGCGACTTGCGATCGCCTCGAGATAGGGTATCGCGAGGTGAGGCGGTAGAGGTTGAAAGTGCAGGATCGTCTGCAATGGCAATTGTACACGAGGCACTAATTGCGGATCTTCATACCATCAGACTGGATCAGACGTTGGCAGAGGCGCTCACCATTGCATGTCAGGACAACAGGGCGGCGTGACTCCGCGATGAGCGCCAACACTGCCGGCCAAAAGGTATTCTCCTCGGCAAACAAGATGTCCACCTCGTCAATCAGAATGAGAGATTGTCGGACTTCCGCCTCGTCGCTTCCTTTCTTGTCGTCTGGCCCAACCGCTGCGAGACCCGTTGTGGACCCTTGGATTCCGTTCGCAAGGTCGGCTTCCCCTTCCTTAGCCTTGTCAAAGAAAGTCCTTTTCGCTCCGTTCCTGTCTGTTTCTTCCTTCAATCCACCTTTCACCACCATATGGTTCTTCCCCACATCCCCAACCAAAGTCATCAGGTTCGCCCCGGTTCTCTTCCCGATCCCGGGATACACTTCGAATACCTCCCATCCGAGCTCGGTCGCAGCAGCATATACTGCCGCCGACTTACCAGATCCATGTGGCCCAGTAAGGAGGATCGTGTTCGTAAGCCGCGTCGCCAATGGCGGGTACCCGTTCGGCCTCTCGCCAAGCGGTAGCTCCGGTTCCTCGAATGCTTCTGGTAACTCGTCTTCATCCTCCTCTTCGTCCGCATCGCCGAACAGACCTATATCGTCGGTGACCCTCTCATCGAAGAGCTGCCGCTTAGGTCGCTTGAGCTTCCGGACGACCTTTCGCCCCCTCCCCACCTGAAGCGCCCGCAGCCAGTCGCGCAGATACGTCGCTTCGATTTCATTGCCAAGAACCTCTTCCGCTCGATGAGGTCGATAGCGCTCACACCAGCTATCGCGATTTACGCTGCCGGTCTTGTGTCTCAGGGAAGTCCAGGCGGGATGTTGTGCGCAAAGAGGAGGGAGGCTTTGGGCCGAACGGTGAGGGGAGTTCGAGACCCCATTTCTACTTAGCAACAAAGCCTGCCGAAAGATACCCTCCCAGTAGTCCTTGCCGCTGCTATCGCTTCGTGAACGTATTTTGCTGTGCTTTGTGGCCTTTTTCAAGCAGTGAGAAACGCTCGAAGGTCCGGAGACTCCCTCATGGCTCGGCCATATCCCTCCAGTCCAAGGCGCCGCCCATTCCCCTCCTTCCTTGAGACCCCTGCCCCAGCCATCCCTGATCCTTCCCTGACTGTCCGCCTTCGCATCACTCGCTTCGAAGAAGGCATACACTTTCGCCGCTTTCCCCTTGACTGCAACCTCGACGGGAGCGATCACCTCGTGGGGAGCAGCGAAGAACGAGTGGGCTGCTTTTTGATCGCTAGCGAAGATCAGCTTCCTCGGTCCGGCCCGCACCGGACTCTCGACATCGATCGGATCATAAGACGCGCCTTTGGACGAGCTGGATACAGTCCTAGAGAAGTAGGGGTGCGAAGGGAGATTGGGGTTGAGACGATGGCCTGTAACGATCACATCGGTGGACGAGGAGGGGTGGCCGTTTGAAAGGCCGGCTTGATCGGGAGATGGCAGGGAGGGTGGAGAGGTGGTCGGCTGTCTGATCTTCCGAGGACGGCCTCGTTTTCGTTTGCCCGGTGAGGGACTGGAGGCGCCATTGGTAGGTAGATCTGTGATCGGGCAAGTCAGCATTCCAGGCACATTGCTGAAGAAGTCAATACTCACTTGGGATAGCGGAAGCCTCTCCTGAAATACCATTGCTTCCACTTGCTGGTCCCTCCTCCCCGCTCAGAGGCCCAATCCTCCTTGCTGCCTTCTCCACAGCAGCAGCACCCTGTCTGGCCCTCTTGGCCATCTCCTTCCTCTCCGCTTCCTCCCCTCCAGTCCTCCTGCCCTTCCCCCCGACTAAGCCCGCCTCGGACACTCCAGACAGAATCGCTCCATCCTCCCCTTTCCCGATACTCCAGGCTGCTCCATTGAGTCCCAGCAGCTTAGCCTGAGTGTCCGAACTGTAGGCTTTTCGACGCTTTCTAGGCTTTGCTGGCGCTGAAGCTGGAATTGATTGTGAAGGGCCTCCACCATTCGACCAAAACGCATAGATGGAACGAGCTGGGTTGGCAGGGACGCTCGTGGATAAGGCGGATGTGTCGGCCTGGGATGGCTCGGGAGGGTCAAGGGAAGGCATGACGCCGATCTCCGCTGTCGATCAGCTCCAGCACTGTCTCTGCACCATTCCATACAGAACTCACCAAGCTTCGCTACCTCATATTGCTGTTTCTCCATTGGTGATGCTCATGCTATCATCTTTCCTTTCGAGAGATTGGAAATTTGCGATGGCCAAGAGAAAGGAAGGAGTGAACCTCGGCTTTCAGCGATTCCGATGAAGTCATTGACGCGTCCACCACGCGTCTGATTTTCTCATGTTCGTAGCTTTGGTGCATACAGGATTGGTCTCAAGCGATTATACACGAAAACCCGCATGCATGTGTGAATCGTATGCGACAACTAAAGGATATCAACCTGATCCTTATCCTCAACCTCCATGTCCCGCACAGCGGTCTCAGGCCTCACCAATTCCCCATCAATTTGCAGCCTCAGCTTCTCCGCCGACGAGGGGTCCAGCCCGGCCTTCAAGCAGTACCACTTCACCATCACCGCCGCTGTCACCCCTTCATCCGCATTCATCTTGTGTTCTCCCCATTTACCTCGGAGGCTGAGTCGCAGTTTCGTTTGGTGGAAAGGTTCGAGGATCGGCTCGACCGGTTCTGGATCGGGGGAAGCGGAACCGTCTAGCTCTCTAGAAGGCGACCCATCGGCCAGGAGGAGCTGACGTTCTCGCTGCTTCTCCTTTTGCAGCCGATCCCAATGCCCGCTTTCGTATCCGGCTAGAAAGAGGATCAACCTTCAGCCTTGAGTGAGGTTTGTTTGGCCCACCTAATTCTACCGAGCCAGCCATTAGAAGCGATTTGGGCGTGACGCTGGTCGAGTAGATCTTCTGTCCATTGTATACCAGTACGATATCGTCCGGTTGTTTACCGAGCTGCCCAGCGAGAAAATGATAGACAACAGATAGAGGCTGCTCCTGCAGGTCAGGTTCAGTGGCGCACTCCAGTAGGAGGACAAAGACTCACTCTCCGCAGATTGATCTGCCGCCCCCGCTCATATGCCTTTACAGCATTCGCGCTAGCTCCTGCGGCCGTCCTTTGGGGATCTGCTACCATCCGTACGGTGATGATGATAGTATCGCTTGATGCGGATAAAGAGGAGGGCGTGATTGGATCCGAGAGGAGAGTCTGATCGTTCCCCTCCACAGGGTCGACCGGGGCAGGCGCGAAGTACCGGCTGTCGTGCTATCAGCGTGCAGGGCGGTAAGAGATGATGCAACACGCACTCCATCGCTGCCCTGAGCTCTGCTTTCCGTTCCTCTGACAGTTCAGGTGGAGGAGTGAGCTGGATACGAGCCCTGGCTGTCGAGGCTTTGCCCTTGCCGACGTCGCAGGAATCGTTAATCGCTCTGCTCGACTTCAGTTTGATAGCCTTTCCACGCTGGAGGAGCCCTTGAGACCCTTTTTCAATCACTCACATCGCATCACCCTTCCACCTCTCTTTGGTACTGCTTCTCCCGACCGACCTCTTCCGGACAATCTCGGTGGAGCTCTGCCTTGTCCAATCTGGCAGCTTGGGAGCACTGCGCTTCTTCTTCCGCTTCTTCTTCTTTGGACGCTCTCCGTTCTCGTCAGAATCATCCTCGCTAACATCCGACAACTTGTTCTTGGGAGGGGAGAGCCGGGGAGGAGCTGGGTGCCCGTCAGCCGGTTAAAACACTTGAGCAGGGAGCTCACTCATGGGTCGAGTATAGGTACGCTTCTTGGCCGTGAAGTAGGCCAATTCATCGTCCGAGTCATCTTCCACCTCGACTATAGCCTGTCCCTTCCCTTTGTCCGCCATGCTAAGGCGGTTTTTTGGGACAGAACGGGATGTCGGAAGTGAAGGCCGGGAATTCACGGAAGGCGGGAAGATGGAGGATCTGCGTGGTGTTTCGCGTGGGGCTTGTTATACGTGTAGGGATGGCACAACAGACGATAAATAATAAGTATGGCTGATTCGACCGGGTGTGGGAATTAGCTGAGAAGGTGCTGATCGATGCGTAGATACATGTCACGAGAGACAATCTATCATCAAGAGTATTTTAATGAGAAGAGGAAGCGCTGAGCATGAGATAGGACGGCTTTGAAGATGGAGAGGAAAGGAGGTCGAGAAAGTAAGTTGACGAGAGGCCGAATAGTCCACGTGGGTCGATCACGTGATTATTTCTGGGTTTGACTTACGTAAGCAGGATGCCAATTCTATACTTTCGCTTGCAACCTCGAGAGAGGTTCAGACTCGCAAAGGCAGCTTGAAGGGAAATTCGGATGCCTCCACGATTACCTCTACCTCGCCTGACCCTCTTTACTGGCGGCATCGAGTGTTCTCTATGTGAGTTCAGTTTGCCTCCTCTCCGATCCTTGATTAGCGGATGATAGTTGCTTCAAAGGTCGCCAAGGAAGAGCTGGCCTCTATCCGGCGAGATATCCCATTCAACCTTACCCTCTTCAATATCCAATCTCCTTCTCCTGATATAGATGTGAACGAGGCGAAGCGTTGGCGCAGATTATACCAGTACGATATAGTGGGTAATCATCATCTTGAAATCCTCAAATCTGAATAGAGTCGGGCAGCCCGTTTTGCATCTCGAAGACAAGCGGATTCAGAAGCACAAGATCGATCGCGCGGGCATCCAGCGCTCGCTGGAGGAATGGCTAGCGAGCCGGCTGGCCGAGAGGAAGACGGAGGAGGGGAATTCAAGCCGTACCGATCGGTCTTGAAGTCATTTTCGGCTCCGGAGCGACGCCACATTCTGTCCGATAATGACAACCCGCATACTATCGAGACACCTCCAGAAGAGGGGGAAGTCTTCCCTTCGGACTCTCCATTGAGGTTTCCGCCATGGCGTCGTCCAGTCGGGACCGCGTTCTTCCTCCTCAACTCCGAGTTCGCGAGGCTGTACGGCGAGGAAATACCGGTTGAAGAAGGCGACAAGTACGCAGCTCTGCTCGAGAGGACGTTCAGCAATTTCAGCGAGGAGCGACCGGGCTGTCAAGTGGAGATCGTCGATTTTGCTGGTGTACGAGATGGCCATGAGGACAAGGGCGGATGGACGCTGGACTATCAACCCCGACGAGCGTGGGTCGAAGGCGACAAGGAGGTATTGTATGATGGTGACGCGGGACCCGGTCCTTCTCTATCTGGTCCATCTCGTCCACGGTCAGCTTGTCACTGGTTAACCTCGGGGCAAACTGATCGTGCCTAGGCAGCTTTGCTGGAACTGCCGCTCACCCGGTCATACTATCGGTAATTGTTCACTCCCGCGAAATCGAGTCCGGATCGATGCGTCACGAAAAAAAAATTATGCAATGCACGATGCCATGCCAGAACATGCAGCTCCTTACCTCCCATCGAGCGGATCGAGCGCGCAAGAGAAAGCTCGGCGAGAGGAATTGCTTGATCGCTACCAACCAGGTCGGATTAGCGAGAAGCTGGCGGAAGCGGTGTGGTTTGTTGATGATGACGAGGACGAAGAGGCGATAGAGGAGATGAAGGTGAAACGGCGGAGGGGGGAGTGGCCTTGGTTATGGGGGATGATGAAGTGGGGCTATCCTCCAGGATGGATAGCTGGGAGAAGTGATCTTGCATTTCTACCCAATCAGCGGAAGCTGACGGTTACTGTAGGCCCTATGGAGGAGGTCCGTCGACGGATCCGACTGGAGCCCGAACACGACGACTCACTTGATTTGGAGGACGACAATGATCTTCTTCAAATCTTCGGCGGTAACCTCGGCTCGCCTGCTGCGTCAACGAGCTCAATCACGCCCTTTTCACCAGCGAAGCCCGCGATCAATGGGAAGCCCCACCTCAGCCCCGCCCCGAGTGACATGTCACTGGAGCCCGATATCCCGCTACAGCCGCCGCCACCCGATGATCCTGGACCTCCGCTCCCTCCCGATTCCTCAAATGCCCTTCCTCCACTTCCTCATGACTCTCTTCCACTTCCTCCTGACTCTCCTCCACTTCCTCCTGACTCTCCGCCACCGCTTCCGATTTCGCCCAAAGTTCCATCGAGACCACCTTGGAGAGCTTTACCGGCCTTGACTCCGCAACGACCGACCCCGATGGAGCGGTGGGCGAAGTACAACACCGATCTGTTCGACTCGGACCGGTTGATGGCTTATAGTGGGGCCCGACCCCTACCGCTCGGCTTTTGATCTGGAATGCTTCCCCGCGCGAATCATCCCTTCTAACGTCTTATCCCCGCATATCAGTCATCTTGATTGCTCCATTCTCGATCTGCATATATCCTGCACTGTCCATACCATGCATGCTGGTACAATGCATAATGTGATGATCATCTTTCTTGACCGACAGTGTGGATTGTCTTAGATCCAGAAGCAGCTTCCAGGTTTCGCAGGTAATCCTTCGGCTCTGATCAGCGGGGCACAGCGACTACAGCGAGATACCCACTCTCAGCCATTTCTCGCGCACAGCAGCATTGTGATCAAACTGTCGATATCGCTTATCCCTCTGTAAAAGATCAGCAGGCTGTCCAAACGGATCTGGCCCAGCTCACTCGGAGCACCGACTTGATCTCCTCCAAATCGATCTGTTTCGCCAACACCGTCAAATCCGCAGCTCCACCATCCCCCATACCCTCCCCTTCCCCCCTCTCATCCTCCCTTACCGCCCTCGCCTCTTCGTCCACAGTCTTCTTCCTCATCCGTCCCCAAAACTCCACAAAGCTGTTCTCGCCTAGCATGATGTCAAATTCGCGCCGAGCATCTTGCTCCGTCGCTCGTCGCCACGCATTGAATCGATCCTCTAGGGCATCGGAGTCGAGAGCGAGTCGCTTGACCACCGAATCATCGACGAGTTTCGGGTATACGTCCTCGTATCTTGTATCGAGACTCGGTGCGTGGGTAGCGAAGAGCTGGTGAAGAGCGTTGGACCGCTTGTTCCCGATCCGCCCAATGTGGGCATTGAAGAGACGCTGCTTGTCGAAGGGATTGAGCGAGGGATGATGGAAGCGAGCATCTGCCTCGAGGAACCGCGCAGCTTCGGACCAAGGGATCTACGTCGTGTCACGACCGATTTCACGGATACGCAGAAGACCCACCTTATGATCTCGAACCTGATCCACAAGGAGACTTCCAAATAGCCTCTCCGCCTCTTCTCTCCCTGCACCGGCGCGACTCTTGCTCATATCCTTCGTCACTTGCTGCTGTACCTCCATAATCTTTGCCTGTCTCTCCCTCAGACTCGCCTCCTCCTTGGCCTTCCTATCCCTCACCCTGCTCTCAGCGGCCTCTTCCGCTGACTCAGGTTGTGCACTCGTCGACGCAAGCTGTCGAGTGTACCCTGCAAAAGATTCTCCTCGCAGGGACGAAGATCCGACTGCGTCATACCGCGGGTCGGTTGAGATGCCACGTTTGACCTCTGACCAATCCGAGCTCGACGTGATCCCCTCGGTCTCCTTGAGGAGGTCAGCGAAATCTTGTTCTGCGCGTTGCGCATCCGCTCGTTTCCTCTCGCCAAGTTCCCGAAGATGCACCTTGAACACCTTCTCGCGATCCCGATCATCCCGTCCAAAGCTGTAAACCCGGCGATCCTTCTTCCACTGCTTCCGGAAATCGTCCCATCTCATCCGCGTACTAGTCACAGCCTCGCGTAATAGCGTTTTGTAATCCTTCTCGGGATCGACCTTCTTGCTGTCGACGAGGGTGGTCGGTTTGTTGAGCCGACGAGCTCGGCCGATATCCCGGCAGTACTCCTCGTACACCTCGCGACGGTCCTTGGTGGATGAGAGGAGGATGTAGCGGGGATCGTTGATAAAGAGCGGGAGTGATTGATCCCAAGGTGCGAAAGGCGAGATATCTTTCTCAATCAAAAGAGCCTGCAGCGTGTCAAAGTCAACGCGGTCCAAAGAATGCAGGATCTTTCCTCACCTTGAAGAGCGCCCTCCCCTCTTCGAGAGTCACATTGACCTTCTCCGGCACCGCGAAAACCTTCTTCGCAGCCTCTTCCTCCTCCTTCTCCAGATTCTCCTTATCCCGCTTCTGTTCCGCTTTCAAAGCCTTATCCGCATCCGCAAACTCCGCAGCCACAGCCTTCATCCACGCCTCCTCATCTTCCTCGTTCTGCGGTCCAAACTCTCCATCACCTTCTCCATCCGTCTTCGAGACCTTGGCATCCGGTTCCTCCTCCTCCTCCCCATCCTCCTCTCGTTCCTTCCGCTTCCGTTCCCTCTCTACAGCTTTCCTCTTCCTTTCCTCCTCGACCTCCTCACGTAACCTCTCCCGCTCTTTCAACCGCTCCATCCTCTCAACCTCCGCCCTCTCCTTCTCCTCCCTCTCAGCCTCCACCCGCCTCACCTCCTCCTCAGCTTGAAGAACAGCAACCTCCTCCCTAATCTCCTCCGGGACACTCCATTCCGACCGCTTCGACTCCTTCTCGAAATAAAACACGTTCCCCTCATTCGTAGTCACCCTCGTCCAGCCAGTCCCAGGTATCACGACTTTCTCTTTCGGTTTCTCCTTCTTCTTTCTCCCGCCGGCTGGGCCTGACGCCGTTTGATGGGGGGGAGCAGCGGCGGGTGGGAAAGACGGGAATGGTCCGGGGAAGGTGGGGCGGATGTAGGTCGAGTCTTTTGTAGTAGAGTTGTAGTAGTATTGCGTGAACCCATCAGGAGCTGTATGTTAGCTTTGGACCAGGGTGGTGGACGTACCGGTATGCTCACTCCATCCTGGTGGGAGGGGAGCGGGGAAGTGCGGCATCATAGGCGGTGGTCGGGGTGGATAGGCGTATGCGGGGACATGTTGCTGTCCGGGTGGAGCTCTGTAGTGCAGGTCAGCGGGGGATGCGCCGAGATGGAGAGTACGGACCCAGGGGGAGGACCGGGAGGACCATGTCGGGACAGTCCGTTCGACGTGGGTGGACGTCCGAGAGGTGGCCCAGGTAGGATGGCCGGAGATCTCGCCGCTGGCGGCGCCGATTGGGCAGACCCGTTGGCGCCTGTCGATGAAGCCATACTGCTCCTTGTTTTCAGTAGATTGGCAGAAATGGGTTCGAGGTGAAAATGTCTGGACGCAATAATGTCTGGACGAGAATAGGAGGTTCCGTGAATTTAGGTGGCAGACAAGATTGTGTCTGGTATCCTTCTCTGCCTTGACTTGGGAATGGTAAGTTTTGTGGTGAACTAGTGATAATGCATGCGGTTCCGATTCTTGAGCTTGAGATCACCAAGTCATAGACTCCTCGATGATCCCCGTCAGCTGCGCCCTTTCCTCCTCCTTGTTATCTTTCGAAAGCACCGGCGCCAGGTCCAATACCCTTCGTTGCGGCAAGCATCCCTCGACGAGCTGAATCCTGTCCTCAGCACCCCTGACCGAAAGTCCAGGAGCCAAACTCACCTTGGCGACATCACCCGACTGGTAGCCGACCTTACTCAGTCCCCTTGGTACACCCACTTTCTCCAAGAACCTCTGGATCTCCTCACTCAATGCGGGCCCCAGATCCTCATCCCTAACTCGGTCAACCTCGTGTAGCCGTTCCTTCCCGACGAACAATGAGAGCGCGTCTCGGTGTCGCGCCGGGGCTGATGGAGCGGTGAAGCGGAAGACCGAAGGCGCGGTAAGCGAGACTGCCACGCCGTGGGGGATGAGTGGGATCTTGGGGCTGTACGAGGGATGGTGATATTGCTTGTCTTTCGGGCGACCTTTGTTCAAGGAGGAGATAGGGTAGGAAAAGGCATGCTGCAGGGATTAGGATCAGCTCTATGCTCCATCAGATGGAAGGCAGCTTACGCAGATATGGACCCCAGCGTTACCGAAGCCAATACCAGCGGTCGACGCAGCGAGACTAGGTTTATCAGTACCGTCAGTCAATGTAGACTCACAGCATCTGCGCCCTTGCCTCTTCGTCGCCCTGGGCATCACGAGCGATTCGGGGTAAGTACTTGACCGTGGTCTCCAGCGCCCACTTCGAGAAAATATCCGAGATCGGATTGGACCCCTGGTACGCCGCTTTGAGACACCAATCAGCTGTCCTTCCGTCGGAAGGCAAAGCTCACGACGGAGTATGGGGTTCGAGGGTCTGGGAGTTCGCTCATAGTACGGTACCGCTGTCCAGCCTGCCCCGGTCGTCAGTCGTGCTCTACAGCGCACCCCCTCCTTGCTCACTTTCAAGCGAATGGAATAGTACGTCAAGGCCTGCAGCAACGGCCACTTCCGACGGGCATGACGCGGTGTTGAGGAGATCAACGATACCCAAAGTCGGCTTGAGCGCTCGTGAGGCGATACCAGTCTTGAATTGCCGGGAAGGGATATCGAGGATCGCCGTTCCGGTGGTCTCCGAGCCAGTTCCCTATGTCATGGTCGGTCAGAAAGGTGTTCCCCATGCCTGAAAGGAGACCCACAGCAGTTGTCGGGACTGTTCAAACCGTCAGCAATGGGTCCTGAAAATCAAGAAGCGACGCACTCGCAACCAACGGGCTAAGCTTCTTCTCGATCGGTCTCCCCTTCCCGATCGGCGCATTGATGAATTCGTATATATCCGCCTCGGGGTAGTTCACAAAAAGGTTCGCAGCTTTTGCGGTATCCATCGATGACCCTCCTCCAACTGCCAGGAAATGGGTAATATGGGAGGACCTCGCAAAGTCGATGGCGTCCTTTTTGGAGCACCATCATTCAGGACTGGTTGTAACCTATCCATGAGCTAGTCACTTACCTGCCAGCTGCTATCCGTCGGCTCGACAGACACCTTATCCCAAACCACGTAATTCAACCCCTCCTTGAGCAAACTCTCCTCAACGACCTTCATAACATCCAGCTTCGCGACATTGGGATCCGTAAACACCCCGATCTTGGCTTGCGACCTTTCGGACGCGGGAAGCTGGGAGATCATATTGGTGAAATCCATGCCGACTTCGCGAGTCGCGTGCGCTCCGAAACGGAGGTTCGACGCCGCCATCTGCACTCATCAGCTCTACACAGCTCGAAGGGGAAAGAGCGGACTTCGAAGGCGTAGTCCCCCTCGCCCGGTGGAGGACCACTGTGTACAGCACCGATGGGCGTGGCCATACCACGGAGACCGAGACTGTGCGGATGAAGGTGGCCTTGAGCGAGAGGTGGTGGGGTTCGATGGTGCGCGGCGGAGTGAGTTCGGCCACAACCCCGACAGCCTTGATTGGCTGTCAGGGAGAGGAGGCGGATGATGGACGAGCGGGAGGCTGGAACGGCCATTTTGGCTGAGTTGTCTGAATTATGGAGGGTTGTAGCTGGCGTGAAAGATGGTCGATAGCGAGGCGTCACCGGACCGGATGGTGTCGTTCCCCCGGCTAACTCTACTACCGGGCCGGGCTCCTCTCCTGAGTGAAAATCCGGTCCGAGGTCTACCGAAACCGCTGTCTTTATATGTGCATGTCAATCACGATTTAGTCTCAAGTATCAATACCGATTTTACATTTCGCTACGGTCACTATTCATACGGGGCTTTGGTAAATCACAACCTCAAAGGATACTAACAACAAAATCTCCTTCCGTGACCAAACCTCATCTCAATTGCCAGCCTCCACTCCGACCCAGCTCGCGTCCATTCCATTACCACTCCCTACACTGACACCCTCATCGCTTGTCACCGTGTGTCGGGAACTGACCAGGTCCTCTCCTCCCTCATGATCGCTGCTCGAAGTGGAGCTCGTTGCTGACCCGACCGAAGCCAGGGTCTTGCGAGGTGCGGGTTGCCCCTGGACGGCCGCGCTGAGCGGACCAGTCGCCCCGGGCATGGTTGGGAGCATCGCGAGGACGCGATTAAGTCGGTGCGGGTGAACGTTGCGAATGAACAGAGGGAGCCAGGAATATTGACCGGTTGCGTGGACGCTTCGCCTGCGTGATCTGAGAGCGCGCAGAATGGTTCTCTCGAAGTTTGCGTAGTCCTGAGCCGCGAAACCGATCCCGCAGAACCCGGAAATATTGGTCCAAGCCGCTCCGAGCCCGCCAACGACGTAGTCTCTGATGACCTGGAGCTTGCCAGTCCTGGTGGCTTGGTGCACTCGCTCTCTGAACCTCATGGCATGGCCATTAGTCCGGAAGTCACTCATTGACTGAGCTAGGGGCGGAAGCTGGAGATGACCGATGAAGATCGAGACGAAGCTTCCACTGGTCGATGCGACCAGGTTGCGCTGCAGCAGCAGATGGTTACTGGTAAGCAGCTGGCTGGCGAAGGAATCCGGCGTCGAGATCATCGAGCCCGAGGGGTAGAGCGTGATGAGCTTCGGTGGGGTTTGTCCCGTCGCGGCGAGAAGCGTCGGCAAAGCGGGTAGTGCACCAGGCTGAGTCGGCGGCGAAGGGTTGAGCGCGTAGAGCGATATGAAGGCGTGAATGTGCGGGAGATTGTCGTACTCTGCGTGCACGCGGTCCGCGATGCCCACACTGCGGCTGCCATTCCCAAGCACGGGGAAGCGGAGACGCTGTGTCGCAAGGAGCGATCTGTGGAAGAGCGGGAACGTGCTGGACTGGTAGTGTCAGCGGGGAAGATCGGGTAGATTCTCACGTCTTCAGGGTCGTAGATGAGCACCCGAAGAGCCGATTTTTCGTCTAGCGTGAGGCGTCGCTCAAGCTGCTCCGCATCCTCAATTTGAGGGACCGCGACGATAACGATGTATCCCGCCTTGAGAAGGGTGACCGCGAGTGACCAAAGCAATGGCGGCATCGGGCTTGGCGACAGGAGGACTGATGGATTTCAGCAACGACGTCACCAAATGCTTGGGACCTACCGACAGCCTCCTTGAGCATACCATCCTGTACAACACCCCTTGTGCCGATTGAGCGCTGTAAGAACATTCGTCCCTGCTTGTATCGGTAGGACCGAACAACGGTGCCAAGTCCGAGGCCGAGCGATACCGCGAGAGCACCAGTCACATAAGGGTGACCTCTGCAGAACCTGTCTGCCTTGTTGTACAGCGAGACCTGGAGTGACAGGGGCGGCGGCGGTGGAGGGGGAGGGACTATCTCCTTGCCGCTGAACGGGGGAAAGGGGATAGAGATGGACGGAGGTCCGTGCATATTGAGCGAATCGACTAGACGCCATCAGCAGAAGCAGATGTAGATGATAGTGAGGGAGAAGCTCACAAATCTCATTGGTGACGCGTTCCATCGTCTCGAGCATCTTGAACGGTAAGTCGTGTAGATCTGGGGGGACCTGCGCCTCGAGCCATTCCTCGAGCTGGTCCAGGATCGAAAGGTCGTCTGGCATCTTGCCGATCGCCTAGGCGAGTGTAGGAATGCACAATCCGATCGGTGATAGCTGTTGCAATGGTTCGGAGGATGATGCGAAGGGGTTGCGATTCCGGAATCCGGCCGGCATTCCCTGAGAACCTGATACATCTGTCCCTATTTACACGTCACTTGTTTCGCCGTGTCTTTCCCGCACGAACCACTCAATCTCCTACTCCAAAAATTGACTTGCGGACCATGTCGACCCCCGAAGCCTCCTCCACCCGACAACGTTCCGCCAAGATGGTCGACACCGCAGAGGACTCAAAGGTCGACAATACCGACAACCCGTAGCTACTCCCTCTAACCGTCTATCATTCAAAGACTGACGAACCCCAGCGCGTCTCTGAGCGCGAACCCCAACAAGAAAGTCCCGCGTAACAAGCCAATCATGAACCACCGTTTCGCGGACATGTCCATGAACAGATTGTACGTCGAAGTCGACTTCTCTTTGTCTGCAGTTACGGTCCTAGCTGAATATGGGCCATAGCCTCACATATATGGTCCTGGGACTGCTCGCCGTCGTAGCGTTCTACCTTTGGCGATTCACGGTCCGGGCGGCTGAGGTCGGCGGGTACTGGGCACTGATCTCGGGTCATCATCACAAGGCTACCGGAAGCGGGGTCGCGGATATCGCTTCGAGCATTTCTGCCAGTGCCGCGTCTTCCAGTTCGACTCCTGCTGTACGTCAAGCCCTCTAGTCATTAGCGAATCTGACGGTCCATAGCGAGGGGGCAGTGGCAAGCCTGCGAAATCTGGGGACGAAGTCCAGAGTCAGATTTACAACCTCGCTAACGCTCTGGGCATCAAGCCTGCCGAACTCAGCGCGGCTATCCGACCCCTTATCGATCCTTCTGCACCCAACCCGGCTGACGTGGCGAAGTTGGAAGCCGAGGTGCTGAAGCAGCAGGTGGCCGCGAGTCAGGCAGAAGCGAACAACGCGGAGTCAGAGGGTGGAAGTCTGCTGGGTATGATGGGGGAGGCGTTGCTGGATTGAGCAGGTCGAGGGAGAATGGGACTAGAGCTAGTGACGACAAACAGATTTATACTCATGAAGACACGATACCCCGGTATGAGAGCGGGCTACTCTTGGCAAATTGTGGCATATGACTAGCAGGGGTATCTCGTGATGATGGTTGGTGCCTCTATTTCCCGCTCGTCAGCTCCACAGGGAAGCCAGCGAAGTCCTGCTGATCCGATATATTCTGCCCGCCAGTTGAAAACATGATCCGCATCCGCAATCGTATTTGAGCCTGTGAGGTGAATCAGAAACAAGGCCTTCAAGCGAGGGGTACCCTTACTCCTGGAGGCGCAATGATCCGCATCTGCTGTGTCTCAGTCGCTCCAGGACTAACGCATGAATTGGACATTGCCTGCATCTGTAGCTGCTGAGTCTACAGACTTATCAGCAGGGATAGCCAGACAGAGAAGAAGAGACCGACCTTCGGGACTGCAACCTGGAAGTTCACTCCCTCAGCTTGCACAGTTGAGTTAAATCGTGCAAGGATCTGAACCATTCCTGTCTGGGTTGGCGAGACCTTCGGCGTGAGCGTGATCTTAAGCCCGTTTTGGTCGTAAGCTGTGTAAGTCTGAAGTTGTGGTCTGGGAGGCTGAGCGGATGTTACTGGCGGGGCGGATGGTGTGGAAACAGACGCGGTAGGTGTGGCGAGGTCAAAGAGCGAGTTTGACGATGAAGGTGTGACTCCGGCAGGCGGTGATGTGGGTGGAGGTGAGGTGTTGAAAAGGTTCATGATATCTGATGCGGCTGATTGGCGGGCCGCCGGGGCAGGAGCAGAGGATGACGGCTCGGGTTCTCCAGATCCGAAGATATCGGCAAGGAGATCCTGGGTGGAAGGGCCGTTGAGTGAGACGCCATTGACCGGTGTAGGAGCGGATGAGTCATCCCCGATCAGGTCGACAACTGTGTCTTTGTCTGTCCGTGTCGAGCCGACCGGCTTTCTCTCGCTCACTGCGAAATATCAGCATGCATCATCTTCTCCCACAGTACTCACCAGTTCCCATCATGGTAGCTCTGATCTCCGGCGGCGGCATTCGCTCTAATACTCCTGCTTTGATGTCATTTCTTGACAACAGGCTTCCGAATTCGACCGCTCGCTGCTGAATCTCCAGTTCGAGATTTGACGAGAAACCCTCAAGCATCACAGCGATTCGGTCCTGCTGAGTCGCAGACATGGGAGTACCCATCTCAGCGAACCTTGCAGACAGCTTACTCGCTGAGATGAGCACGAATTGGCGGATGAGGGTGTTGACATATGGTGAGTTTAGGACAAGTTCGAAAAGGTCGACGATATCTGCGTCCGATACCTGTCGGAGCGTTAGAGCAGTATCCTTATACCTTGATGACTCACCTGCTTGGCCTCCTCACCGTCATCGATCGTACCACCCATGAGGACAACATCGCCAAACTCGCCGATAACCCACACCGCCGCAAGCGTAAGCGAGTCTTGCGACAAGTCGCCGGATAGTGCAGAATACAGTCTTTGAGCGGTGTAGTACTGGAGCTCCGGAGTATGGCAGACGAGGCGAATGAAGGAGGATAGGATCTCTTCTCTGACATAGTTGCCCGCCTGACATCAGCCCAATGGTAAGGAGCTCGCACTCACAAGCGTGAGAACCCTCAGCATCGTGTCGATCTGCCACCGCTTGTTCGGTGCGAATCGCTCAGCTGCCACAGTGATCTGCGTCGTCATTCCCAGCTTGAACTCGTTGTCCGCCACCTCTAGGAATGAAAGCAACTCCCTCGTCATGACGCGGACGTTGCTCTCGTTCACCAATGCGTAAGATAACTCGAGAGCTCGCCGCCGGATGGAGATGTCGCCGTCTCGCAAGCAGTCCAGAACCGTGTTTCGATGTCTCTGCACAGCATTGGTGTCCATTGAAACGACCTTGTTAAGGGTGTTGAGAGCGACGTATCTGGGGGGGTCAGACGAGGCTACTGGACCAGACGAAGCTGATTCACCTAATGTTATTGTCTCGATTTGTCAAGAACTTCCCGAGTATATTGATCGCCATGACCCGCAATCCGCTGTCCGCCTCGATCTCGAGGACCGTCAAGACCGTCTCGTAAAGAATCGAATTGCCGACGTTCTTTGTGGAGTCGGTATTGGTAGCCACCTTTCCAACGTCAGCAAGACTACCCAATGCCATCATGTGAGATTGTAGCCTACCTGAGCCAGGATGTCGTTCATCGTCTCGCTTGCCGCCGCATCTCCTCGTCCCAGCAGTCTCAATAACCGTAAAACCTTCGTCTGCAGGAATGGGTCGGTGATGCCGCCTACGTCATGCTCTGGGCTGAAGCCGGTGATTGCAAGCGATTTCAGATGCTTGACCAGCAATCCAGTCGCCTAGAACAAGGTCAGGCCTGTGCTGAGTCGCTCCACACACCTTTCGGAACTCCTCGCAAACGGCCTCATCCATCGCGCACATCTCCGTTACGAGGGTGATCCCAGCCAAAAGGACCCCATGATTCCGATCCTGAAGCAGGGATTTCGACTTGCTCGTAAAGTGGTCCATGAGATCAGGTACACGTCGGATCACTCGCAGTGCGCAGAGGGCGGCCTGACGTCAGTACAGAAAGTCAAGCGGGGCTCACCTTTTTCCGGATGTAGGTGTTGCTACTCCCCAAAAGCTTTTCGATCTCATTCGCCAGATCCCTCGACATCTCCTCCGAGCTGATATTTGCGAACGTGCATAACGCCAAGCCGACGGCATACATATTCGAGTGATTCATATCACTACAGCTATCAGCTTGGAATTTGAGGTGGACTCACTTTTTCAGCGAATTTGTGACGAGCGTCAAAACCTCCTGATTCTCGTCCAGCAACAGCATTATCCCGAGATAACCTAGTCGTTTATCGCTAAAGCGGGGGCTCGCGACAAGCTTGAGGCATTCGATCTGTCCGAAGTGTGCAGGATAGCCGAGCATGTGAATGTAGAGGAGTTTAGCGATATTGTTATGCCGTGCAAAAGAATCTTCTTCCTTGAAGGACGTCTAAATTCTGGTTCAGCGATACTGGCCCGGCAGTGCACAGTATAAGGGCTGACTCGTATGGCTGCGGACTCCTTCTGGATGACGGAACGCTCATCGGCCAGGGTCTGACAGTGTTAGCTGGGCGAGCGAAGTCCGACGGCGAACATACCTTGCATGAGCGGATGGCCTTGATAAGGGCTGAGAAGCGAGGTACACCATAAGCATGAAGCCATATCACCATTCTCGTACGTACCCTTGAGGTTGTAGTGGCCGCTCATGATGTATGGCGTGCCTCATTCTCCAATACGGCAGGGAGAAGACGCGGTTTGACAGGCGTTCAACGAGGATCCGGTGGATGCCACGCGACCAAGATATCCCGCTTACGTCATCAGTACTTTTACACTCCAAACCGCTACTCTGCTCCTTTGACTTCTCAACATCCACCGGATTTTCCAGGACCATGGCGCCCCTCACGTTATTCCTGACCACCTGGAATGCGGGTCTACAGGGATCCAAAGCTCAGACGCAAGACCTGACCGGATGGTTGCTACCTGTCTTGCACCAAACTGCGAGAGATCCCGAAGTGCCCGAGGGGATCATCCCGGACCTCTATGCTATCGCGGTACAGGAATTGCTTCCAGTGCATCTGGCCCGTGAGTCCTGCCCGAGGAGATCTAGCTGAATCGTAGTCGCGGGCCTGTCGCAACCCGTCCTCCTTGCCCTCACCGACCGCATTCAATCTCTCCTATCTTCCCACGCAAAATCGCTTTCCCAAACCAAGGCGTCCGAGAAGTATAACCTCGTATCCCGCGTCTCGCATGGTGGCAATGCGCTCTGGGTCTTCGCGCGTGAGGCGACAACGGCGGGAAGGCTAGGCAAGCCACTGAGAGCTACATTGGGTTTGTTTTGGGGAGGCATGGGGAATAAGGGAGCCGTGGGGGTGAGATTGCCGTTTAGGCGAGGGGAGAAGGAAGGTGGATGGGAGGTCTTGACGTGAGCATATATGCTTGAGAGACTAGCTGATGTGGTAGATTCGTTTGCTGTCACCTCGAGGCGCACGACCACAACATTCCTCGACGCAATGCTCAATATCGGAATATCCTGTCCTCGCTGATCTTCCGCTCGTCCGACCCGCTTGCTCAGCCGGCCCAAGTCTTCGACACATCCCACCTCTTCATCTTGGGAGACCTCAATTATCGCCTCTCACAAGTCCCAGCGAGCGGCTACCCATCTCCGGAGAAACCTAGCGACGATGTCATCGCTTTGGAGAAAGAGCGATTAGAGCTGGTCGAGATCGACACGCTGAGGCGAGAGCAAAGGGAGGGTCGCGTCTTCGGGGGGATGCGAGAAGGGGACTTGTCGAGATTTGCTCCGACCTATAAGCGGATCGTCGGGCACGTGGAAGGTTACAGCCGGTATGTACGACTTCTTACGGCCTGGCTGACAACCTCGCAGGAAACGGATACCAGGCTACACGGATCGGATTCTCTTCGCTTCTCACACAGACCCACCTCACCTCTTCTCCCCACAAGTTACACTCACGCCAACACCCTCTGGCTCGCCAGAGTCCACCACTCAGATCACCCACTTCTCTAGCACTCCCGAAATCGTCCTCTCCGACCACAAGCCTGTTCATGCTATCTTCTCCCTCCCCGAGATTATCCACTCCGCACCAGCAACGCATCTCGCTCCTATTTTACCGCCACCACCTTCGCCACATCAGAAGTACCCACCTCCGACCCCATGGGAACAGCTCCTACTGTACAAGCTGCTCGGTACGATTCTCGACAGACTAGTCGGATGGCCTTGGTGCTTGGTAGTTCTGCTAGGGGGCGGAAATGCCCAGACTGGAATGAGTGTCTCGGCTTTTGTGGGGATGATCTGGGGAGTTTGGTGGAGTGGTGTCTGGTCAGGCTGAGAGGCGCTTAGCTCCAGGTCATGATGATCTGTACAGTCCTTGTTGCGGCACATTAGCAGATGGTCTCAGTCCGTGCGGCTTGAATTGCGCCATCACCGTGAGGGGAACTAGTGGGACATCAATCCTCGCGCGAAGATACCATTATCATGCTTGATGAGCACATGTTCAGAATTTACACGCCAAGCCCTAGCTTGCATACCTCGGAACGCCGGACCGTTCTCCATGCCTCAAGGAGAGGTATAACTCGCGCAACAGTCGCTTTCACAAGCTGAGACCATGCCCTCGTCCATGCGACTCGCACAAGTCGCCCTTCTAAGCCTCGAGCTCATCTTGGCTCAACAGACTGACTTCGACTTGATCTCATCGCGTCGCAAATCTGATCTTGCTCAGACTATGGGGTCGAGCGACATAGCGAGCATTCCGACATGGCTCATGACCCAGTCACCCATTGGCACTTGGACCGATGTAGACTACACATCTGGCTGTGATGCTCGTACGTTCCATATGACGGGTTTGACCTAGCTGATGATCACATTGCTAGAACGGGCAAACTGGCCAATACAGGAACACTGGAACCGGATCATCGCCTTCGCCTCAGCATGGTCCGGGCTCAACCCCATCTCTCCAGGGTTATTATACAGCGTCACCGCAGGTTCTGGATGGAGCGTTGAAAGGCGCATATTGGTGGTTCGCCCGTGACTTCACCTCGATGGCATGTATTGCGGAGGGAGGGCTCACGTAAGTCCCTGACCGGGCTAGATACGAGCTGACGGGCGTAGAAACGCTTCCTGTCCCTGCGGGACGCCGGGGCTTTGGAATACCGTCTGTCCACCAAGCAAGCCCTTTGCAATCAGCGCTGAAGGTCAGGCAGAATTGGTTTGACCAGATAATCCTCCCGCAACTCGTGTCGACCGTTTGTCTCCTGCTCGACTCGGCGAATTTGACGGCCGCGGAGATGAAGGGATGTTACGATATCCCTTACCGGGCATACGCTCTGCGGGACGATTTCATCAATGGCTTGGGGTACTTGGCGGCTGCGAATGTGGGTGATCATACCTGGGACTTGCGAGCGACGCTCATCATGTATGGCAGACGATAAATGTCAGAGCAGTCCCGAATGAGGCTTTCACATCAGCTGAAACTCCCATCAGGTTATGCAGAATTCAGCCTCGTTCGCGCTCTATACGAAAAACGCGACGGTCCTTGAGGATGCACTCGGCCGCGCCATGGCCGTCGTGACTGTCTGTCCACTGGAGCTTTTGCCGCCGAGTCCCGCTGATGGAGATGCAAGTTCTCGGATGATCCAGCTGAAGATGGGATTCATCGCGACGGCTCGTTCCTCCAGCATGCTGGCACTCTGTACAATGGGAACTACGGCAAAGACCTCGCCAGTACTAGTCAAATGTTCCCTCGAAGAGCAGGTCGCTGACGGAGTCTCAGCTGAACGCGTTCATCCAGCTCGAAGGAGAGGCGAAGGGGACAAAGTACGCTGCGAACGCGTCCACGCGCGAGGCCCTCGCGACGCTAGGGATGGGTGACGAGTGGATGATCTGCGTCGATGAGCAGACGAGGCAAGAGCATTGGGATCTGGCCAGTCGTCCCGCGAATCACTCAATTGGCATTGCACTGATACTGCTCAGAACGTGATTGGCCGTTTCATCGCGTTCCCGACTACCGACCTCCAGGCGAACGCGGATATCAATTTCAACGTAACCAAGCTCGCCACGGCTACTTTTGATTTCACCGGTTCCGACAATCTCAACGACACGATCCGAAGGCTCGAGTCGAATGGGACGGACAGACTTGCTGGTAACAAGGGGTTCTGGGCATCAGACTATATGGTGGGTCGCCTAACTCGCTGTGCGGAATTGTGTAGTTGGATAACCCGAATGACCAGGTTCATCGGAGGGAGAACTTCATTCTGATCAACAAGATGATCTCGAACCGCTCGCGCAATACCGAATACGCCAACTCTGCCAATCCCTACGGCTATCACCTGGGCCAAGGCACCCTCTTCTCGTACGTAAATGGGTACGAGTACCGGGATATCCAGGACGCATGGGATTGGAACCTCATCCCGGGGACGACGGTCCTGCTGGATCAACCGAAACTGAATTCTTCGTACGCCGGGGTGACGGGCAAGCAGTCGTTTGTGGGGGTGGTGAGCGATGGGTGGGTGGGGACGAGTGTGGAGGATTATGTGGATCCTCATGACGCCAGTCTGAGTTATCGCAAGGTCTGGTTCTTCCTGGACGATAGCGTATTCATCACCATTTCAAAAGTCGTCACCAATACCTCGTCCGACGCGCCAGTCATTACGGTGCCTGATCAACGCCTGGCCGATCAGAGTGGCGTGTATGTGGACGGCAAATCTATCGACGCGGCTAGCACCACCGAGATGATCGGGAGATCCCTGTACTACGGTGGCAATGCTTACCTCTCGTATGCCACGCCATTCAATCTCACTCTATCCGAGTCGAGTCGTACCGGGTAATTGGTCCGCCATCTCCACCTCGACGATAGGGAACACCACCGTCCCCATCTTCTCCGCATACACGACCATCCCACTCGATACGAAATCGTACTCTTACGCCTTCTTTCCATCGTTCACTCGCGGTCGGCTCGCAGAGGAACTCGCAGGGCTTATAACAACCTCCATCGAGATCAACGGTACGCTCGGTGCCGCCGGCGGGGAAAGACTTTCTTTGGTCTTTTGGCCAGGAAGCGGGCTTAACGCGACAGTACCGCTCTCGGCGATCGGATGGGGATCGAGCGGGGACTTCACTTTCAAAGTCTCGCAACCCTCGGTGTTCCTCTTCGCGACTAGGCTGAACGGAGATGGCACGCAGACGCTGGTAGTGACGTTCGCCGACCCGACTCAACTGTTGACCGATCTGAGTTTCTCGCTCTCGATCACGAATGGGAAACTGCAGTGTACCGAGATTGATTGGGATGATGGATGCTCGGCTCAAGGTGATGGGGTGAGGTTCAACGTGGGTCTGCCGAGTGGCGGGCTGGCGGGATCGTCGGTGTTCAGAGATGTGTTAATGTGATGACCTTCACGAGTAGCAACGGATAGACCGGCATGAAACTGTATGCATGCGGCAAGTATAATAAATGCAACCCCGTCATGACTCGATCACTCGCAATCCTTATCGTCTATGAGCTGCTGCAAACCTATGTGAAGAGAACACTCACCCCATCTCGCACTACCGCTCCTAGAAACCTTACCTACGCCAAGCCGTTCTGCAGCCACGCTCCGTCCAGTCCCGAAGCCCACACCATCACTCCGCCTCACAAGCAGTAGCGGGAGCGGCACCATCTCGTGGCAGCTCTCGCGCACTCGACGCCGGGTCAATGCGATCAGCGGAGGATGTCTATCTTTCGAATGAGACTGCGTTGCTGGCTTCCCATCGACTTCAAGCTGTACCGTTTGTCGCTGTTCGTCTTCCATTTGAAGCGTCGGATCGATGATGATGTCGTTTCCTCCGTCGAGTGGGAGACTCGTAAGGCAGTAGCCGTCGGTAGACCCATTCTCCGCATTCCTCAGCGCCTCCTGGATGGTGAGCTCCTCGACCTCAAGCTTATGCTCCTCCGTGCCGCGGAGCCAAGGAGTCGATTCTTGAATTGCCGCGTCATCGCGCGAATCTGCCTGTTCGCTGTTGGAAGGGCCCTCTGCCGCGACACATTCCTGCATCGTGCGGATGATCTGTTCCGGATTTGGCATCTCCACGAGCACGATCACATGTTGTACCGACGACGGGAAGGCGCTCATCACCCTCTCACCAGTCTTTGCGACGTCGTCGAGAGGAGTAGCGGGATACTCGGACGAAGAGACGCTGTTGCCGGCTGGTGCGGTCGATTGCCATGTAGAGACGCCTAGGGGACCGATGGGGCCAAGGTACACCTCGAGCGGATCTGGGGTGTGGAGGTCGGATATGACAAGGTCAAGCGTGTTCGTATCGGCATGGAAGACGGGGTCCGCTAGGATGCGTGGGATGGGATCAATCGGCGAGGTCGGAAGTGCGCCAGAGTCGGCCATACTGTCGAAGAAGCTGTAGGAGAATGATGCTACAAGGATAAGCTCTTAATGACACCACAGACAGTCACTCACAGACGCCGCCGATCACCCAGCACATGAAGTCCTCGACCATCTCGACAACCACATTCTGGGTTAATGTTACCTTCCCGTCGTCCGTTACGATCTCCCGCTCTTCGCGTTCCGCCTGCTTCCAGCTCAATAGGGAGGCCGAGCTATGATCCTCATCCTCGGCAAGGGTGGCCATCGCAAGCGCGTTGCGTGACGTCTTGCGCTTCTTCGCCGGCCGCACTTGCGTGACTGATCCTGACGCAGCCGGGTGGCTGTCCTTTTCCACTCCACCGAGGGTCTCAGGCGCTCTAGACTCTTCGGTGTCTGCCACGACGGCCGTTAACTTTGCCGATCTTCTCGACGCATTCCTGCCCTTTGCCGACGGATCGAGCAGCTCGCCTCCTCCCAGCCTCGCACCAGGAGCACTGAGATACCACCTGCCTCGACCCATCGCCTCTTGATGATCGGGTTCTTCTCGTACGAATCCGACCCGCTGAAGCTCGCTGACTGGGTGCCCCTCATCCGCGCCAACGACTGCCTCATTCCTCTGCACCCTGACCAGCTTCACGGCCTCCGATCGCACCCCGCTCTGAAGGTCCACCAGTACCACTAGTGATCCATAGGTCAAAACTTCCGCAACCTCATCCTCTCCGTTCACCTTCGAGCTGATTTTCACCGGCTTCGCCTGTGTTGGTGGCGGAACAGCGCGATGGATCACATCGAAGCGGAAGGGGGTCCACTTGCCCGTCTTCGCGGTAAGTTGTGGTGTTCCAAATGGCTCGAGCTTCATATACTTCGTCCGGACTGTTTGACCATTTATACGTACCCAGAGGGCGACAGAGTCTCGCTGGGAGAGACAGCTCGCCAAGGACCGCGCTTTAGCTGTTTTTTGCGATGGCTTGGAGACGACGGTGAGTGGTTCGGAAAGGAAGGTGGCCCAAGGTTGGAAGGCCGGCTTTATCTCCGGTAGTATTGCCATTGGAGTAGAGTCTAAAGGCGCCAAGTCGGCAGACGTGTTGAGATGTTCGACCAGTGTCGTCTCGTCATGCGGTGTTATCTCGCCCTCCAGGTCGGGTAACCCATCGATCGAAGCTTGTTCTTGAATTTCAGGATCAAGCATACGCGCTACTTCTTCCGGACCTGGAGTTTGCGTCTGTCCCACCTCTTGCTCTTCCTCGACACCAGGTCGTCCCAGACTCAGTTGAAGCCTAAACTCCTTCGCCTTCCCGACCTCCTCCCCGACCCACAAGCCTGAGAACGCCAACCCTTCGCCAAGAACCTCTCGTTCTCTTGCCAACGGACGTCGCCGCTCGTGAGGTAATGAGGCGCCAAAACCGGACTTTGCGGCAGCTTCTCGAAGCTGCCTCTTTGCCTCCTCCCGCTCGAGGTTCCGTTGTCGACCGGGTCGCTGTGAAGTCGTCGTGAGAAGGGGTTCGGCGAGCGGAATGACATGTGTTTGGGTGGACATGGGCCGCTGCGTAAGTGGAGAGATGTCGGGAGGTAGGATGGAGAATAGTGTAGCGTTTGTGAGGACGGGGAAAAGAGGACCGGTCACGCGAAGCATGGGAGGGGGATGGAGCATTCTGTCGGAGCCTATCAGCGGATCTTCAGGATTAAGCGCATTCTTACCTCCGTTCCTTGCCATAACTTTTCTGTCCCGTTCTGGGATACCACACTTCGACAGTTGAGAAAGCTGGGGAGGTGTCGGCATTCCACCGTATACCGTTCCCATAGCTGGATGGACCCGCTTGTGAGGAGGAGATGAGGTGGGAGGTAAGGGTCCTCGCGATCCTCGCTTGACGCGACGCAGTCTCCTCATCATCGCTTCCATAATCTCGCTTTCCCGACTTCACAGCCTGTGCAAATGAGTGGAGTCTATACCTCAATGAGAATCAGCTCACCCCAGCTCGACTTGCTGCTAATAAACCTCGCAGACTGAATTGGGGCTCATCATTCTCTCCGTCATGATCCTCGATAGCCTGCTCATCCTGGGTAGGGTAGTGATAGTCTCCAGAGCCCGAGATGGCGTTGAGGAGGAGATCGAGTGGTGTTGAGGAGTGATAATCCTCTGGCTGATTGTCTTCTGCCATGGTACTGGATGTCTAGAGTGGAGGGAGAACTCCCACGCTCAGTGAAAAAGCAAGACGTTCCCACGATGGCTTTCGTCCGAAAGCCTCCCTTTGATTAAGTTACGTAAGCGGGGCCTATCCTGTTGTGGCCAGATTTATTCGCGCTGCTAAGCAGTAATGGGGGCTTCACTGTATGGCATGTAGTCCCACTGTGCACAAGGCAAACGTCAACCAGCATCGTCTACCTCCTTCCCTTTTGCCCGCTTTCTCTTCCACTCCTCAGCTCTCCGTCGCCTCTCTCGCTTTTTCTCCTCTTCATCCACCTCGTCATCCGCCACTTTCGTCTCGGCTCCTTGCTCATCCGACTTCGAAGGTCCTGAGTCCGGCAGAGGAGGTTCATGAGGGAAGCCATCGTCCGGAGGAGGGGTTGGCGGCAAATCTTCGGGCTCGTTGTCTTCGTCGTCCTCATCACTGCTCTCATATCCGCCCACAAGCGCTCCCATCGCTTTCTCCTCTCTCGGTCTCGACTTGCTTTTGCGCGCTTCCTCCTTGGTCTGCAGCCATATGCTCTTGTATCGACCTCGAAGGAAGGCAAATCGATCGTCATTGGCATGATGGGTCATGATGCGCATTTCCAGGAGCCGAGGGTTTGGGGAGCTGGAGAGGGAGAAAGCGGTGTGGGACATGAGGGTCAATATAGCTGGTGGCGGCTACAATGCAACGGTTGGAACTCGAGACCGATGGCCAGCTTTACAGCGTAGGGCAAACTCACAACCTCATCATCTCCGCCCCGTCCACTACCTTTCCCCCTTCCCGCCTCAACCTCCTTCTGCAGCTCGCGCGACGCATCCTCCCTGTCTCGTTCTCTCAAGCGATCCTCCCTCAGCGCTTCCATCCACCGCCTCTTCTTCTTCTGCTCATACTCCTCAACTTCCTCACCGCCGGACAGAAAGAACGTGTCCTCAAGGTCGGACGGGAGATCGTCCCACGATGACGACGACTGCGCTGGAGATGGCGGAGACCTTGGTGGTACCGTGGGCAAGGAGGGAAGGAGATGAAGAACGTCGTGTCTTCCGAAAGAAGCGTCAGCGTGTGCAAGCAGACACGGGACTCATGCGACAAAAAATGGGAAAGCGGAAAACGTCGCGAGGTCATTCACGACACGAGGATGAAAGAAGCCTGGGTGAACGAGAGGGAAACAGGCTGGAGGTGTCCCGTTGGAGTCTGAAGCTCCTATTAGCTCAATCCTGGCCGGAAAAGGGAGCGGGAACAACGCACAACGGTACAGGCCAGCGAATCAGATGACGCCCGCAAGAAAACAATATTCTGGACAGCGTTAGCACTTGGCGCCACTTGGCGAAGCCCCACCCATACGTACCTGTGCATATATCCATGTCATGCAGCATTTATATCTTGCCCTTCAGCAAGTTCTTGATCATCTCCCGCCCCGTTATCCTCGCGGTGTGATACATTGTGGGGAAGTCCAGCGTCGAGAACAGGCTATCGGCGTATCCGAACGGTAGCATCAGAGGGATCCATCCTGCACAAGAATCAGCTGCACATCTCCACTCCGAAACGAGGCAGACTTACCTCTTGCATACTCCAGAGCCCAGCTCTCCGGCGCCATAGCGTATTGCTTGACCGTCCCTCTCGGCAGATGATGTACGTCACCAGGGTTGTACACTTCCCGCACCAACGCGCCTGCCGCATACGCCGTCTGTTGTCCAGTGAGGACATGGAAGTAGTCGTCGGCTGTATGTCGGCCGGTATGTCCCTCCGTTCCGACAGCCGTCCCAAAGATGATGAGGTACCTGCCGTCCTTCAGTCTCAATAGACAAGGTCAGGGTGGACCTACTCGGTGATGCTGGCATGGATGATGAAGATGCTCCCCATAGCCCCACCAGCGTTGTTTAAAACCCAATCTCGCGGGTTCTGGAAATCGGTCGCGAATGACGCTTCGGGATGATCCTCGATGAGCTGTGTGAGGAGGGTGGAGATGATGATGGAGGTGTTGGCGGGTGCGGAGGTTTGGGAGGAGGCTGCGAGGGAGAGGGATTTGAGCACGGAGGAGTGGAGAGACGCGGGGGTGAGGATGTAGAAGCGTTCCTGCGAGATCTGACAGCTTGAAAGAAGCACATGGTGTGGAGCGAGGTGAGAAAGAGGACTCAGGGACTCACGTTGATGCTGTTGAGCCATGTACATCCCCCTACAACGATGACTAACACCGCCGTCCGGATCCCCCACGTCCAGAAAGACGTTCTCCGGTATGCTTGATTGCGACCATCCTGACCCACTTTTCGCGCGGTGACCATGTTCAAGCCAAGTGATCCAAACAGCGAGCAGTCGGAATTATGCTTCAGCAGTTGAGTATTGACGTATGAAAAGAAGTCCAAGCGAGAACAAACGACGACAACCAGGCCGATGAAAGAACATCTGGCATTCAGAAAATCGACCTACCGATCCAACCAAATCTCTTCCTCTCCCTCGCGCTCTCCAGACCACTTGATCAAAGATCCCCTCGCTCCGCTTCCAGACCCAATGGCTTCTCCCTGGCCACCGTCATCCCTGCGAGTGACCGCTTCGGCCAGGTCAACGCGATCGTAGACGAGTGGCGCTTCGTACGCTGTCACATAGGCTGAGGGCGGGATTTGAGGGGTTTGGCCGCTTTGATCTACTCGACGGTGCTTGCGAGGATGGTCTTGTTGGCGACGATGAGAGGCCATGCTCTATCAACGGTTTTACGGATTTAAATAAGAGGTTGAGAAACAAAACCGAGCAGAAAGTGTAGAGCAAATGCCTTTGGTCGACCACCTGTGAAGCGATATAGCAATTCAAACCAAACGAGAAGAAGATGCATCTAGCTCCCAGCACCCAAGCTACCCAGCCTCTGCCCATACACAGCGCCGCGAAATGTCGACCCTATTGGCCTGAAGGCTTGTACTTCGGCAAGTCCCCACGGGCCTCCATCCTCCGCTTCGCCTCCTCAAGAGCCCACGTTTGGATACTGTAATTTAGCACATCAACCGTAGTTGACCAGGCGGGTAGACAGAGATCGAAGCGAGGCGGAGATAGCAAAGCAGACGGAGAAGAAGATAGGTACATGGTCATCAATCACTTAGGTAGGGAATGGATCAGACCCACCTCGTATCAGGCTTGTAGATGTACACCACCGTCGCCACACCCAGCGTCCCAAACATCCCAACGTAGTATATCAATCTAAATGCAAAACGATCATCAGCTTCCGCCTCGACACCCGCTCGACCGGTAAGGCCGCCAGGCGTCCACGAAGTCGGAGCAGACTCACTCCCAGTCCTCCCACTTCCGCTTCTGTCCCTTGGGCGGAGGCTACGAAGGGCTCTATTAGCTACATGCCCAAGAACTTCATGTGAGAGGTACACACCTTCTCACCGAAAAGATATCCCGAGGGCTCATTGTACGCCGCCGACTTGTGGCTCGCGAATCGTCGTCCAGCGAGAAACGTGGCGGGTAGTCGGGAGAGAACGAAGGGACGGAGCAGGGAGCTTGGTCGCAATGACATGATGGTGAAGACTCAAGGCGGATGTGAACGGTTGGTGGTCATGCAAGAGATGCTTTATGTTCTGGTCCTTTTAGGTTGGGAGGGGCGGATTACCGGAGATGAGGTTGAAGGGAGGGGGGGGGGGGGGTTGTGGGGGGCAAAACCGGGCGGAAACCGGATTTGGGCGACTACAGGGAGGACCTATTACAAGTACCCTTGGGAGGATTTCCGCCTATGAATCCAACGACGACACCAAAACAATGTATTTGTAGCCGAGAATCCACCTCGAGCACCTCGCTATGCCATCCCTCACCATACCTGACGATGCGACATCCAATACCTCCTCCTCACCCTCCGCCACGACAAGCTTTATCCCCGCCTACTCGTATGATACGAGCAAGATCGTCCGTACCGCCGTAGCGCTGGGTATCATCGTGCTCGTCCTCACCGCTCTTGTCCTCTTCTTCAAAGTGGGCTCCACTCCCTACTCACGCATTCACAATGCTGATTCATCGTTTTCTTGACTTCTTCTCGCACCATTCGCGGCTCGACTAGATCTCCTCATGGATCCGAGTCCGCCAACGTCTCCGACGGCAACACTACCTCACCACCATCCTCCAATCCGAACAGCGTGCAACCGTATACGAGATCGCAGCGTGGTCGGACGAACCGGGACAGGCACCTGTACATGGGAATGGAAGGGAGAAGTTGACTAGGAAGGAGAGGAGGGATGAGATTAAGGCGCAGAAGAGGGGTGGGGCGAATGCTCATGCCGTTCATGAGTGGGAGGGGGTCGCGGCGTGATGGGGGAGGGGGTGAGCAGTCAGGCGGGTGGAGTCATATCCTGCACAATCATACCAAGACGAGTGACACGACATGCATGCTCAGATAAGATCCCAGATTGTTTAGGGGTTCGCGGTGGGAAGGGGCGTGGATGCGGGCGTTTAGGCGACCGAGACCCATATTCAGCACGACCATACCAAGGCGGGGTAATATGACTCGCGTCTCGTGATAGGGAAGGTGTCATGGCGTGATCGGGGGATGTGGACATCCAGACGGACGTGACGATGTCCAGCACAAATTTATACCGGAGCTGTGGGGAAAATATGCATGCCCAGACAAGTCGACAGATTCGCGGATATTGCTACAGCAAGACGGCCCTCACTTCCGATAGAATGCCCGTCCGAAGTTGAAGTATACTGATTCCCTTATCAGCTGGTCTTGCTGGATCCCGTCTAGTAGAGACTCACGTTGCAGCACACCCCGATCAAACATACTCCTGAACCCCTTCCTATGCGAGTACTCCCACGGTCGCCTGACGATCCGGAACGCAATGTCTTCGTAAGGCGGTCCAGCGGTGAAGACGATCATATGGGTATCGGGATCGTCCGGGATCAATTTCATGTAATAAGTGGGTGCCTTGGTCTTGTCGCTGTGGTTATCTCAGCAAAGGGATCACTGGCCAGTGCGAGCTGCGTACATGAGATCCGGGTAGAAGATATTGAACTTGTATCCTTGCACAACCTTTGGCGGCGGGTTGTCCGTGCTATCAGATTCGCATCAGCACATAAGTATCGCACTCCGATGATTGTGACGAACTCGTAATGCGTCTGGTTATACTTGCTCCACTCGAAGCCCGTATGCACACGGTTGAAGAACCTTGGCTTCCTTGGTCTGTACCGATCACTCCAGTCGTATGTACCAGGTACGACTGGTCCTTCATCGAGATCACCAAATTCTTCTTCGGACTCGTCAGTACCGAGCTCCTTTGCCTCCCGATCCGCCTCTTCGCGGTATATCCGCTCGGCTTCGAGGTCGGCGGCAGAGGGGCGAGCGACGCTTTGCGCGGTCGTGGCGGATGGTCGGACTTGATGTTTCGGGATGAAGGAGGATTCAGCGATGGCGTGACGCGCAGCAAACTATCCGAGTCATCAGCTTCGTGGGGCATTCAGGGAAGCACGTACCAGTGCCCGGAGCTCATCCTCCTCATCGACAATCGGCAATCTCCTCTCCTCCAGCATCATCGTCCGCAAGTCCACAGGTGCCGGGCTCATGTCCGGGTCGTACTCCTCCACATAATCATCCTCGTCTGCCTCATCATCCGCGTCCTCAGCCTCGCCGACTTCCGCATGCATGTCACCACCGAAATTGTCGGCATCAGCTTTGCGGTTGACGAGCACTCCACCCAGTTCGGCTTGCAATTTGGCGGCATCTTCGCGTTGTCGCTTCTTGAATTGCTCGAGACGGTTCATCAGGACGACCTCGTGTATCGAGTTCAGCTTGGCCTGAAACACACATTAGCCAGAGGTTATTCCTGAGTGGGGGTGTACTCACGACTGCCTTCTCCACCTGGATCTTCTTAAGCACGAGATCCCAGAACTCCCCATCCACAGGTTGGCCACTTCGCAGCATCGCGTTCGTCTTGCTCTGGAGTTCCACAAGTCTTTGCAGACTCAGGCCGGAGACGATCTTGCCAGCGGCATCGTCGACATCTCGGTCATACAGTCGACCGCCGTCTATGCGCTCCGAGTCTCGCAGTGATTCGAGATGATGTTGGCAGATTTCCATCATTGCCTACCGAAGGATCAGCCTGAAAAGGGACGTGAGCAAAGAAAGTCACCTCCCAGAACTCGATGTTTATCGGTGACTTCTCGAGTGAGAGGTACATCTTGATGTCTTGCTCCAGCTCCACGCAATCCTCGAGGTTGAGATTCTGCCGTAGATCAGCTCCATGCCAATTGAAGTCGACGCCCGCTCACCTCGAAGATCTTCCACGGCTCATCAATCTCAAACTCGAAGCCAGCATCCGCCCAACCCCAACCCTCCTCCTCTTCCTCCCTCTCGACCTCATGTTTCCTTGGATTCGCCAGGGACCCTATCGCAGACGTATGTCTCCCTAGCGCCGTAGCGTCCGCGAATCTCAGGTTGATCGCAAGGAAGTCAATCGCCTTCGCTCTTTGTTCCCTCAGTCTGATCCCTGCTCGTCGGCGTGACTGTTCTAGCTGGAAGTCGTCCTCCTTGGCGATCCACTCCGCCATTTGTGCGTCTTCCGCCAACCTCTTCATCCTCTGCTCCTCCTCATCCCTCAATGCCATCTCCACCTCCCTCGCTGCCCGTTTCTGGTTCAACCGCTCTAACTCCTCCTTGGCCTCCAGTCTCCGCCGAGCATCCTTCCAAACTATCTCTTCCGCAGACATACCCGCCTTTTTTTCCTTCTCGCGCTTCTTGTTCCACACAAACGCCTCGCCAAGGTTCGCGTCGTGAAACGGGTTGTCGGTGGCGGAGTACATCGAGAGTTCAGCGAGCGCTCGTGCTTGCTCAAGCTCAGCCTCGCGCTTCACGGTCGCCCTCGCGGCAGATTTAGCATCTCGCCGCTTCTGCTTGTCAGAAGGCGAAGGGCTCTTTGACCTATCGACAGTCAGCCTAAACCACTCCCGCGTCGTATCTGAGCGCACTCTCGATTCCTCCTCTCCTTCTTCACACCTCGATCCCTCTCTCGACTCCGACTACGATCCCTCTTCCTCTCCCTACGCTCCTCGCCATATCCATCCCTATCCTTCCGCCTGTCCCGGTCACGATCATCCCGCCGAGACCGATCCTTGTGGTCATCTCGGTCCCGCTCACGTCGGGAGCTCGACCCCTTACGATCGCGATCGTGATCAAGCTCTCGGTCTGCACGGTAGCCGGGTGACGGCGAGTGAGGCATTTGAGATGGATCAGATCGATATCTGAGAGACTGTCCGAAGTTAGAATTCTGGGCAAAATGGTGGCGGAGAATAATAATGATGCTCGGGGAAAGCTCGGAGTTATTTCAGCACGACGAGATACCGTCCTGACTATATTGCTTTGAACCCCTTCTTCAACATGGAAGGAGCGCACCCCTCTATGGCCCGCACGACCCAATGACCTGATAGTTCTCGCGGCATGTCAGAACCTCCTGATATACCTCCCTTCCATATCCAGCCCGTACTCTCCGACATCTACCAGTCCAAAGACCTCCTCGACCTATCCGCTCCAGGTGAGTCCTTTCCAGGTGTGTACAACTGCCTCGCTGACCTTGCACACAGGTCCAACATCCCCTAGAAGCACCAATGTATCATCCCCACCTCCATCCGCCAACCTCCTCTCCTCCGCCACCTCGATAGCAGCAGCTGCAGGTCGTCGAGCAGCCGCTGTCGCTTCAGCTGCCGCATCCCCCTCTTCAGCGCAAAATGTAGTCTTTCCGAACTCTTCATCGCCAGAACGAGGTCTGTTCAATGGCGTCAGTGAACGGGTAGCCGAAGTGAGGTGTGTCGAGGGGTATGGACCGAATTTGTATATTGGCGGGTCGGATGGCGTGGTAGCTTGGTGGGTGTGCGATGGTGTCAGCACCAAGGTATGAGATCTCATTGATCAAGACGTAATGTCGCTGATCCAGGTCGACTCAGGCGAACGGATGGACCTTGAGGCATAAACATACCCTCTTTCCCAGGAGACCAGTCAGCAAGATCATCCTACTGCCGAAGCTATCGAGGGCGCTTATCCTGTCCGGTGAGTCTTGTGATCAACAGGTGCAACTGCTACTGAATGAATCCCCATGCGTGTCAGACGGCACACTACACCCTCTGAATCTTCCGTCGCTCAAACCCGTCCCATCGACCGTGATGACTCCTCTACGTGGCGTCATATCTGTGATCCTGAACGATGACGAGCTCGACTGGAACAGACCCGGCTCAGAAGACAAGTCAGGAGAGATGACGATTGTCGTGGTCCGCCGAAAGGGCATGGGTATTTATCGCTTGGGGTCCCGCTTAACGGCCACGAAGGTGCGTTGCGCTACTGTCACCCAGTCCTGCGTTGCATCAAGGAGCAGGAGATACCCCTTCCATCCGCTCCTTCGCATCACGCTCTGTTCTCGACTTACCTGTGCGCCGCGATACCATCCTCCAACACGTACAGTATCATAGACCTCTCGGACGCCTCGCTCACTGAGGTTCTTCCATTTTCGCAAATCGACGCATCGGTTCTCGAGTTCGAGCCGAATCCTAACGTTGTGGTTGTACCCGGAGAGAACGAGTTCCTCGTCACAAGCTATACCGGTGCGACCACCATGGGCGTATTCTTGAACGGTCAGGGGGATCCCGTACGGGGGACGATGGAGTGGCCCCAGCATCCGGTGACCATCGGTGAGTCACATTTATTCTGGAACGCAAAGTCTGAACCGCCCCTTGCAGCTGTTGAGTCTGGATATATCATCGCTCTCCTCCGGAATCAAACCATCGTCGTCCACCATCTCAGTGACCTCGAGAAGCCTGCACAGGTTGTGACCGTCGACCAGACGCTCCGCGCTTTCGGCCTCAGCTACTCACCTTACGGTATCTCAATACGGGATATCGTTAGGGACGAGCGGATGCGCATGACGCGGATGCTTCTGCTGGGTGGGACTCTTGCATCAACGGTTGTCAGCCCGATTAAGGATTTCCCGCCAAAGCTCGAAGTCGACTTGACATCGATGGACTTGCCGTCATCAGTCGAGGAGCTTTCCCCTGCGGCCGAAGAACCTCCCTCGGGCTCCGGACTCACTCCACCTTCCTCCCCTCCACCGTTCAAACGTCAACCAATTACGCCAACTCGAGGCTCGTCTCTCCTTCAGGCGACAGCTCCGACGGCTAGGGGACCATTCTCGACGACTGTAGCCGAAACCCTGATCATAGGTCCGAATGGGATACAATCCTTTTCCCCCACACCGATCATCACACGGCTGGACAAGCTGTGTGCGGGCCGAAGGATGGATGAAGCAATGGCCTTGGTCGACGAGGAAAGGCGGAAAGGTCGCCGAGGAGAAATAGACGGCGACAAGGTGGGTTTTGGTAGTTAGTGCTGAAGCTAAGCTGAGATCGCGTCAGGTCGCACATCAAGCGACTTTACGACTCTTGCACCTTTTTCTTGCTTCTCACCTCTTTCTCGAAGCGGTGTTCGAGAAGGCTGGTGACTATTTCTCGCGAGGGAAGATCGATCCACGCCTCGTTGTGCGGCTGTATACGACCTTTCGGGGGAAAGTCCTCGGCTCAGCTGAGGAGGTCGAGGTGTACGAAGGCTTGAAGGAGATCTTCTCAGAGATGCCTACGCTTGATGGCGCAAGTGAGGGGTCCGAATCTGATCACACTATTGCTGACAAGGGTCTCTGCAGTCGATAGCTATATAGAGCGCAGTCAGGGGTCCGCCACCACGGCAGACTCGCAAGTCGCCCCAACCTCGACTGAGCGTAGCAGTCAGCTTTATGAGGAAGCAAAGGCGATGTTGACGGACTTTCTGAGAAAGACGAGAGCTTCGCGCCGGAAAGGCGGGGGATCGCGGGGCGTCGACTCGAGGAAGATTGACATTGTATGTCTCTCCATCCCCGCAAGCTTACGTCTCATTCTGACCTATCGTCGCTTCAGGTGATAGACACCACGTTATCGAAGCTTCTCGCAGATGCTGGCACAACGAACGAGCTCCTTTCACTACTCGCTGGACCGAACGATGTGGTCCTGAGCGAGCTCGAGCCATTCCTAACTCAACGACCTTATGTCCTCTCTACTGTCATGGGGCAGCAGGGTCGGGTGGATCGGGTACTGGCACTGCTGCAGGAGTCAGTCATCGCTTTCTGATCCTCTAGGATAAAATTGACATAGAGAAGGATTGCGGAGAGTCCTACCCATGATCCGTTGTGCGATGATCCGGTTGAGGAGATCGCTCAACAGCTTGAATCCGTGAAAGACCCTGAGTTGTTCAAGAGGTACATCCTTTGGCTCGTTACCCGAGACGCCGACAAGGGCTTGGCAGTATGTTTACTGTTTCCCTGCTATAAAGGAAGCTGAACGAGACCGGCGTAGATCTTGATGGCGCAGAATGTGAAGACCGGAGTCAAGCTGAACGATGTGGCGCTCGTCGATGAGCTCCGTGCCATCAACGAAAACGCAGCCAATCGGTATCTTGAGCATGTAGTGGTGATAAAGAAGAGCCCAAACCGACAACTGCACGAAGCGTTATTGGCGAGACTGCTCGACGAGGCTGCGGAAGCAGTGCAGGACGATGGCGTCAAATATCACCTTGAGGAGCTGGGTGAATCATAAACAAATACCAACGAGTATGACTGACCCATCGCAGACGCCGAGTACCGCTTGCAGGTCGTTCCGCAGCCGTTCTGTGTCTTCCTCGCCGACATCGCTCCTAATACGCCTATCAAGCAGCTCCGGCTCAAGCTCATGCTCTTCCTCCAAGGGTCACCTTTCTTGGATCTGCAAGCGGCTGCAACACGTCTCGAAGACATTCCAGCGCTCAAGCCTGAACTTGCTATCGTACTGGGTCGCGTATGTTACTGAAGTGGATTCGAGGTCGATAGCTGATTTGTCCCTAGCTTGGACGTAATCGCCAAGCTCTGCATCTTCTGGCGCGGGAGATAGGTGACTCCCTTTCGGCCCAGACATACTGCACGCTAGGTGGCGAGATCATCCCTCCGAAAGTGGCGAGAATGGTAGCTCGACTGGTGCCGGAACTTGCAGGATGTGCGACTCTTGGGGAAGTAGGACGGCGGAAGAAAGCGGCAGTCGATGCGAAGACACAGAAGGACCTTGTGCTAGAATTGCTGGGTGTCTATATGCGTGACGGGTGAGTACTCTTGCTCGAGGTCAAGGTCAGACTGACGAACATAAGGGCGACGACGGCGAAACAGACTGCTGAACTGCTAAATGCTCAAGCCGTGCACCTGGATGTCCTCGACGTGAGCTTTATGCAGTATGGCAAATTATAAAGCTGATATGGCTGGCCTGAACAGGTGCTAGCCCTTGTACCGCCAGAATGGCCGCTGGATGTCGTGTCTTCCTTCTTCCAACGTGCTCTTCGGCGCCAGCTACATGACCGAGCTTCGTCGCAGATCTTGAAAGCTATCTCGGCCGGCCAGAACCTCGAGGTAAGTCACCTCTGTAATGGTCGTCTTCTCTGATGTTCCGCAGACTTCCGAGCAGTATCTGGAGCGCATCGCCCAGATCTCGCCCACGATCCTGCCTGGGCCAAGCTCAGGCATCAGTCAACCATACGAAGGAAGCATCGCGGAGAAGGAGTTTTCCTCCTTTGACGAGAAGCGCGATGAGGAGTTCGCTCCCTTCGATGAGAAGTGCGGGGAGAAAGTTGGGTTCTTTGAGCCCCAGATCGCACCTCCCGTGATCGAGAGGTATGTCGCTGCCTCAGTTTATTGCGGTAAGTTGATGGCAGCGATTCAGTGACTTGGTTGTTCCACAAACGGATCTGGCGGCTGTTGCTCGCCCATCACAGATTGCTCAAGTCACGGTCATCTCCGCGCCTGGGAAGGTTCTCCTTGCTGGAGGTTACCTCGTCCTCGATCGTCTATATACAGGACTAGTGGTGGCCACTTCTAGTCGATTCTACTGCTGCGTGTCGGACCGATCTCTCGAACCGATACAATACTCATCGTCATCGGAATCCACGAGAATTACGGTACGAGCTGGGCAGTTTCCTTCGATATCTTCGACATGGAATTACATCCTCACTTTCGAGGACGGAGGTATGCGACTCGAGCCCGAATCGGTAACTGGGAAGAACAAGTTTGTGGAAATCACTTTGGCAAAGACACTAGAGCTGGCTTGGGAGATCATTCACGAGACTGGGAAGGATCCCAAGGATGCAGGGATGGAGCTATTGAGGAGAATACGCGGAGACGGAGGCATGTTGGAGATCAAAGTTTTTGCGGACAATGACTTTTACTCCCAACGTGAGCAGGTACGGTCCTCACTTCCCTAGTGGACGAGCTGATCCGTGTCACAGCTTGCCGAGCAAGATCTTCCCCAACTGCTATCATCCTTGTCCTCCCTCCCACCCTTCTGCCCCTTACCTCGACCTATCCACCAAATCAACAAAACCGGACTCGGCTCCTCCGCCTCACTCGTTACCTCTCTCGTAGCCGCCCTGCTCTCCTATCTCGACCTCATCATCCTACCGTCGCCCTCTCAGTCAGAAGCCCTACATCACTCCGAACAGCCACCGCCAAAGGATGGCTCAGGACTCGATCTTGTTCATTCCCTCGCCCAGTACGCACACTGCCTTGCTCAGGGGAAGGTCGGCTCAGGTTTCGATATTTCCTCCGCCGTCTATGGTACACACATGTACCGCCGATTCTCCCCTTCCCTTTTGACCCCTCTCCTAGAAACACCTGCGACATCTATCAACCACTCAAGCGGTCTGCTCGCAACTCTGGATCCGAAAGCTTGGGATCAAGATGTCACACCATTCCGATTACCGCGAGGACTCCGGCTCATGCTGGCCGACGTGGACGCGGGGACCGATACGCCCAGTTTCATCGGCAAGGTCCTTGCTTGGCACCAGCAGGAAACAGAAGTAGCCCTGGAGTTGTGGACGGATCTGGGCAAGGCGAATGACGCGCTTGCAGAGCTGCTCCAAGAGCTTTGCGGTCACGAGGAGGATTCAGACTACGGCACGATCTTGACGGAGGCCTCACTACTGCCACCAGACGAGCTCGATTTGTCCCGCCCTGTCTCCCAGCTGCTTGTGAGGATTCGCGCCTCCCTCAACGTGCGTCTTCAGCCACCGCCTGCCTATGCGAAGCTGATGCAACGTAGCTCATTCGATCGTACTTGCAACACATGTCAACTCTCTCCTCGGTTCCTATTGAGCCTGAGTCTCAGACTCGGCTCCTCGACGCATGCTCCTCCTCTCCGGGCGTTTTGGGTGGAGGGGTACCCGGGGCAGGCGGATTTGACGCGATCTTCTTGCTGGTGATTGATGAGCCGGTGGTAGTGCGGGGTGTGGAGAAGATTTGGGAGGGGTGGACGGAGATGAGCGTCTGTCCTTTGTTGGCCCGTCAGAGTGATGGGGGACTGAGAAGTGAGCGATTGGAGGGAGTCGAGGGATTACGAGAGGCGTATGAGAGGCTGTGATGTGTGACACGCGAAACCAGGTCTTTTGTACACTCTTCATCGATAGTCCTGCATCATACATATCTTGCATTATGCATACCCAAGAAGGGAATCATACTTCAATGCAAGGCATAGCAGGCTTGCAAACATCATTCAATCCAGCTTCCATACGCTTTGATTCGTGAGACCGAGATCGCGGAGAACGCCAGTGACTTCGCCTTGGTCGAGAGTGGCCGTCATCGGTCCACAGAGAGGTCTAAACAGTCTATCACATAACTCATCAGCTTACACCCCACTAGCTGATTTGACGGAACCCACGCAGGAGGCAGACAGACCAGCACCATCACCCCCTGCCCCTTCGAGCCCGCCAGCGCACTCTCCATCACCTCCCTCCCAATCGGTCCGGGCGGTATCCGATCCACCGTCAATGCAGATCCAAGCTTACGCTCCAGCCGAGGAAGGATGTCGGACGTGGTCACCCAATCTTCTCGATCGGGTTTCGGGAGGGCGTGGATGAGATGTAGGTGTGGAGACGGTTTCTGGGGGGACAAGGAGGGGAGCTTCGAGAGGAATTGCAGGAAAGGCACGATGCCTGTTCCGGTGGATACCTGATCGCATCCATTCAGTGAAGGATGAAGGAAGGGTGTGAGACGGACCATGATGATCTTATCGTATGCCGCAGGGAGGAGAGAGAGGGTCGGGATCGGTCCTCTTATACCGACATCGTCACCCGCTTTGAGCGAGTGCACCAGCCTGGACTCCATCAGGATTGAGAAAGAGAGCTGAGTGGACGTACCGCCCAACCTCTCCTCCCTTCACCGCCTTGACCACCAACTTCAGCTCGCCGTCGGCGACAACATCGTTGATGGGCGTATATGGTCTTTCGATCTGTAGATCCGGGCTCTTGATCATCACATGATGGATCGTCACCTCTCCCCCCTTCTCCCTTCCGACCGTTGTACCGTCTCGGGTTTGATTTCCAAAAAGTGGGAGTGAAGGAGGTGGGATCGGGATGGTGAGTAAGGCATTTTGAGGTGATATCCTCTCAGTCGAGGAACATGGATGGTCGGAGTAGATTTGTGGGGAGAGTGTGGGTGGTGAAGAGGGGCGGAAGAAGAAGAAGAGAGGTGGGAGAAGGAGAAGGGTGGCGGATAGGGGTCGGAGGTAGCGCCGAGATCGAGGTGGTCGTTGAGGAGATGATGTTGAGGGTGTGGCCTGTGTTGGGATCCGGCGAGGGGGAATGACACGAGACAGGGCATTGCGGGTACACACTGGACAGGTGGATCTCGTTGTGAGGCTGAAGACGATCATCTGTAACGAGTGAAATCCGTCGCACTTGGCCTGTCAACACACCTTGATCACCGATTTCGCTATTGTGACTGTCTCCTACCAGACTGGGCTCGATCACTACTCATCGATAGGCAACTCTCGATTCCCGTTATCACAGATAATACATGGGGATAGTCACCTCCCTCGAGCTCTAAACGAAAGTGAAGATACGGCAGTTCGGAAAGAGATTTGCACCCGACATTTAACAATCAGTGGCCCGATCACTTGGCATGGCAAGTAAAAAAGCCGACCATGTTTGGGACCTGGAGCTTGCGACAGCTCCAGGAGTGCACACTAAAGTCCTACAGTGCCTACGGGAATCATCCCGTGAGCGTACCGGACGATGACTCGCCGGCGGCTAGAATCATCAGGGCGCACCTTGTACCTAAATCAGGGTTGAAGCGGCCGAGCGCCGTTTCAATTTCAACCGTGCACTCAGGGTTAAAGAGTTGTTGAACCAAAGTAGTGGATGCGTGGGTAGGTGAATCACGCTGCACACCCTTCCCCCATCCTTCCAACTTCCCATTTTCCCACAACATCATCCATATAGTGTTTTTCAGCTGTATCAGCCTGAAAAAAAAGCCGCATCTTCCGCGCTGCATCATTGAATCAGCACGATCATCGGGCACACGACCATTGCCACCTCGGCTCCGATTGGTCCCTACCGTTCACTTCCGAGTCGACTAAGGGTCGGCTCATGTTGTCGGCCCTGCAACAACCTCCTGCCACCGAGATCATACCAGCTCATTCCGAGCATATCAAACGCACGCATCATCATCTTTTCCTTCCCTCGTGATGTCAATGCCATCACCACCACCTCAGCCCGTGCCAGGGCGTTCGACAAGGTCAAAGGCAGCTGCCAATAACCTCGCCGTCGCTTCCTCTTCCTATCGAACACCTTCCTCTTACGGCCCGATGATCGGGATGAGCTTTACAAATGGTGGCGGGCTCTCTTTCGAGAATCGGCCACGTAGCGTAAAGTGGGGGAATGGAGCAGGCAGCTACGGAGCGAGATTCTACGGAGATGGGTGCGTCACCACGTCTCCAGCTCATACACCCAGCTGATCTGATGTAGCATGGACTCCCCATCTCAGGTCCTTTCCACCTCGATCACCATGGAACCCTCTTCCTTCGCCGCCTCCGCCTCCGCCTTCGGACTTCCCCCTTCTGCAATGTCTTCATCCTTCCAACGCCGATCCTACGCCGCCGCCGTCGCAGGTCGGGAGAATCTCAATACCCTGAGCACATCTCTCGCATCGATGGCGTTCCAACCCATGTCCTTCGGCACCTCCTACTCCAAGTCGAAGGTCACAAACCTCATGGCGAGCCAATCCGATGCGGAGTTGACGAAAGGCTATCAATGTTGTGAACAAACACATGAGGGCCTCCACGCACTACTGGAGCATGTGGAGGACGCACATCCGTTCTCTGACCCGGATATGCCAAACGACACCGGCTTCTCGCCGATGACACATGCGATGGATCTGGAGTTCGAGGAGCTGGATACAGGGCTGTCGATGATCGACGAGAGAGTTCCTTCGGGAACTGGATCGACACGTTCAAGCCTTTCACCTGGTGTCGTGCCGAATTATCCCCTTCCACCGTCCACTTCCGCATCAAGCAGCAAACCGCCCACTCCCAACGAGCAACCGTGTTTTCTCATGCCATCACTCCAGATCTCGGACGTCCTCACATCTCCACACGATGCTGAATCCTCAATGAACGCCGCAAATCCCCTGTCCGCGTCATCGTCACCGCCTGAAGGCTCTCTTGCTACTCCTACCACCTCCGCGCAGCCTTCACCCGTCTTCGTCGCACCAAAGCTCGGACCGACAAGAGGTGGCTTCTTCGGTACCAACATGCCCCGACCGCCTGCTCAGCAACGACGATTCGATCGCGCTTTCAACGAGGTTGTAGCAGGCAAGAAGGATCAGATGCCAGGTGACAGATCAGCGGCACCTATGGCGGTCGCGCCGGGCGTCCTCTTTGCCTCTGCCGTCGCGTCCTTGGGCATTCCTACTACGCCAGCCGTTTCAGGGAGGAGAGAATCGGAGGACACGAGCTATACGGACGATGCAAGTAAGGCGCAGCTGGAACCCGCGATGCCGCAGCCGAGTCTTTTCACCTCTCACAAGCCTTGGCGATGTCCGAATCCTGGGTGCAACAAGGCGTATCGACAGAGCAACGGGCTGAAGTACCATCAACAAAGAGGGTGAGCGATACGTGCTTCTTAAGGGGTACTCGGCTGATTGCGTGGTAGTCAATGCGACTTTGCTATCGTGGATGCAGTCGACCTAGGCGTGTCTGTAGAGCAAGCGGAAGAGCGTAGCCGGCCATTCGTCTGCGCCGTCCGAGCAGGCTGCATGAAACGATATCGCCAGATGAATGGGCTAAAGGTACACTGCACCTCCCTCAATTTATTGCAGTCGCTGATATGGGGCAGTACCACTATCTCAACTCTGGAGAACACGGGCAATACGGTCTCCGGATGTTACAAAACGGCACCCACCCACAACCGCTAAACCTCCCTGCGCCCCAACCAAAGAGACCCGTCCCTCCACCTCAGACCACGCCGAGCCGCTCAGCGACCGCACCATATAACGTACCAAATCGACCCCGGCCTGGAACATGGCCTGTCAAGCCCGCAGCCCCAAGGCCCGTCACACAGCCTCTGGCAGTCCAGAGAGGGCGAGACGCAGTGCTCTTCGCAGCCATGGGGAGTGATCCTTTGGACGTGATGGTACGGATGGACTCGTAGGCGCCATGTCGATCGGCTTTTGGGCTCTTTGGGGGCCTCTCGACTTCTTCCTGTAGCATCATTCATTACCACCCTCTCCATTCCACTCTTCCTCACATTCCTCCCTTACAGTTAAATCGCTCGCCTAATAGCAGTTCCGTCGCTCAGTCCCCAGTCGTTCAGTAGACACCTTCCCCAGCCTACCATGTTGTTGCTACGATTGCATCTTATGACATCTCCTGACTCCCTACCTACCAGGCAGCTCATTCCATACGCTGCAGCTCGAGATTCTCAAAATGCTTCCCCACCTTACAAATCAGTAGTGCCGTACGAGATTGACACCGTCCGCCACATCAGAGCTCTCCAGATGGATGCGGACCAAAGCCTCTGAAGCCTTTCCTTACGGCAATACTGTGACTCGGTCCTCCGCCCGAAAGGAGCGCGTGGTCCATGTCGTCTCGTAGGTATCCTGGGCTCATTGGTAACGATTGTATCTGATGACATCTCTCAACTCACTGGCTAACACACTCCACGCAGAGCAGCTCAACAGATGGTTTCGAAGATCATATCCTGATGTCACGATGGAGGGCGTCACTCCTTGTTGGCCGCCTCCACCTCCTTGAGCATCGCCTCCACCAGATCCGTCGCAGACTGCCCCGTCTTCACTCTCAACATGTACGTTCTAGGTTTCCCATTCAGGTCGAAGCCGAGGAACCGGATAGTCGCGCCTTCCACGCTGGGATTGAAGGTCTTTGGCAATGCCATGTTCTGAGTACTGTCATCAGCTCATCGAACTCCAAGTCAAAGCGATCCCACATACCAGCACGACATTCCCACCGCCATCTGTCCGCATCAGTAGCCTTCGTTTCCGCTTTCCACTCTCCCCCTTCTTTGCGCGCTTCACCTTAAACTGCCCCAATCCAACCAACCCAAACTTGCCCTCTTCCAGGTGATACAGCTTTCCCCGCTGCTCGATGACGGTATCCTCTCCTTCCTCGCCTGCCCCGACTGACTCCGCGAGATTCTTGCTCGGTTCTATTGGTTCGGGCGTGGCGTCGGCTGACTCGTCGGCGGAAGGGGCTTCGGATGGACCGGCAGAGGAGGGGGTCCCAAAGGCGAAGGGAGGGGTAGTGGAGCCGAATGAGAAGGCTGGTGCCGTAGACTTAGGGGCACTGGTAGAAGGGTTGGTACCGAAGGAGAAGGCGAATGTGGTGGGGTTTGGAGCGGAGTTGGCTGGCTTGACACCGAAACTGAAACTCGGCGCCGCTGATTTGCTCGTCTCTCCGGATGAATCAGCGCCTATAGAGAAAACTGGGCTGGACGATGATGAACCAAAGCTGAAGCCTGTTTGCGACGCTCCGAACGACGGTTTTGTTGCAAGTGTACCAGAACCCGACGGCTTCGCTCCGCCGAATGTCAGTTGCGGGGTCGATCCACCTGGGCCGAACTTGCCGAGTCCAGGAGGGGGAGAAGCTGCTTCGACGTTTGCCGACGGGTAAAAGGTCTTGCTCTCTGGTGTGGTCTTGTGCAGGGGACCGGAAGGGGCGAAAGAGAATAGTGGGGTGGATTTCTTAGGCTCTGGAGTGCTAGTCGGTGTTGGGGTGGTGAAGCTAAACGGTCTCGGTGCGTCTGGGGCTTTCTCTTCTTCAGGTCTCTCGGCCATAACCTCGTCAATCAGCTCCATAACTTCTGCCGAAGGCTTCTTGGCAGCCGGAGCTACAGCAACTTTTGGGGGTGCAGCAGTTTCTGCAAGCTTCGTAGCACCGAAGGCGCCAAACGAGAATGGCGAGCTCGAGGATCCCGCGGCTGGGAGTGTGGGAACGAAGCCGCCGCTACTGGGCAAGGCTGACGGTGTCGAGGCTTTCAAAAGGGTGAACGAACCGACGCTGGATGGCGCGGGAGGCTTCACCGTATTATCGGGTGGCCGTGATATGCTCGCCTGTGCAATAGGAGCGGGCTTCGTCCCCTGCGGTCCCTTTCCAGCCTTCGCTGCTGCTTCCTCGAGATGCAACTCATATTGATGAAGAAGGCCAGGAAGGCATTGTGTGAGATCTAGGAAGGGGTCGGAGTCGATAGATTGGGACAGGAAGGATACGAAGGAGGTGTTCAGGCCTCGGAGGAAGGTGTAGTAGGAGACTTCATTCTCTGGGGGCGGGGAAGGAAGAGTGGGCAACGGACCGTTCTGCGGATTGAAAGCGGGAAGAGGAGTAAGCGCAGCCGGGATTGAGGAGCTGTTGAAGCTCGAAGCCGGTGTTGCGAGTTGCTGCGACGTAGTCTTTGGCTCTGGAGGAGGGGTCGGGAATCTGGCGGTGGCGCCAGATCCTCCAGTCGGATTTCTTGCCGAAGTGTCCCGCAAAGCAGTAGACTCAGCGGATGCAGAAGGCTCTGCGGGCATCGCGGAGAAACTGAAAGCTGAGAACGCCATCTTCGGAGCCGATTGTGCTGCCTCCACGTCTGGCCTTTGAGTCGATAGCGAATCAGTAGGTCCGGCACCAAAACGGGACGGATCAAACGGACCCGACGCATCGGTCGTGGGGGCTGACGGTTTGGCAAATGTAAAGCCGTCGAAGGGGGATGCAGTGGGTGCGTCAGCTGAGGCGGTCGCCGGCGGAGGATTTGTCGATGGAGGAAAGCCAAAAGTGGGGGTGGTCGGATTGGTCGTACTGGGAGCGGCTGCCGAGCGGAGAGAGAACGAGGGGGTGGAAGTGGTGGATGAACCGAAAGCAAACCCGCTGCCAAGTGGTTTGACTGCTGTTGCAGAGGCGGCGGGCTATCGGGCGTCAAATTGAGCTGGTGAAGATGATACATCGGAAGAGGCTTACGGCTGATGAAGGTGTTCCTGCAGTCCCGCGTTTAGGTAGACCTCGGATTCTGCAAGGAAAGTTAGAACGTAATCTTCGCCTAGACAGTCGAAGCTCACACTCGACCTTGAACAGGAGCCAGAGGAGTTTCCCTCGCGCTGGGCTACCACAGCACTTGTCAGGTACTGATGATTTGATATGGATAGGCACCAACATCGATTTCAGACTCCTCTTCAGAGGACTCGCCGTCTTTTGTCTTCTGTGACTCTGCACCTCGTTTCGACATCCCTGGATGAAAGTTGGACGACTCAAATCGGGTGACCACGTAGAGGACGGGGAAGATGGGAGTTTTATCGTATTATGGCTTGGCGCGCCAACAGGGAGACACAACAGGATATAAAATGAGGATGATCTTCTTCGCGCGCTCTTTGGAAGCTGATACTCGGAAAAATGTCGGGCGGTAAAGACGTGGATACATTGAGCACTCTTGCGCGTAAAGC
>JAABUH010000639.1_pt1 | contig 47214 bp, 66 predicted proteins | sample 5559121 | NCBI WGS metagenome assembly JAABUH01 (sample SAMN10711871, study PRJNA513364) | rock metagenome | isolation source: Antarctica rocks | place: Antarctica: Victoria Land, Battleship Promontory nord | collected 2015-12-28
CCTCCCTCGCTCCCCTTCAGCCCCCTTCCACCCGGCCTCCCTGAGGTACTCATTCAACTCCTCAGCATCTTCCGCCAATCCACGAGTTCCCTCTCCCTCTCCATCAAACCACCCATATCCCCTTCCGCCGCGTTCAGCACCCTGACCAAGCTCTGCGATGACTTCGCAAAGCTCATCAGCTGTGTTCTCGCGTGCCCGAGCGAGAGTTCGGTCCAGTGGGAATGGCGGGTTGGCGTGACCAGTTTGGGAGAAGAGGTGATCCGGCTCGTCGAGGTTCTCTGCAGGGATTTGGGCCAGGGAGATGGGTACCTCGCGCATACGGGTATGGTCTGGGATGCGCTTGACCGGTTTGGGAAACCTTCGGAGGATGAACAGCAAGCTGTGGCTCGGAGATGGGAGGATCAGAGTCGAGTCATCAAAGATGCTTGGGGAAGGAGTTTGGGGAGTTGCTGGAGGATTACGGGGAAGATGACGAGTCGCAGAGATCAGATTTGGGGGACGACGAGCTTCAAGCCTTATTTGGCGGTGGAAGTCTCGGAGCCGAGGAACGTGCTAGAGCGGTCCCAGTAGGCCTTTTCTTAGGTAACTATACGCTGCGCGGAGCTGACGGGAGCAGGCAAAACCACAACTCGCCCTACATCAGATACTTCATGTTACCATACCGCGATATACGCCATATCTCGTCCTTGAACTGGAACGATCCTATTTACCTCTACTCGACGCTGGCAGCAGTGTCGTCGCTGCATTCGATTCGGCGGTCTCGGCGTTCCATCCTCCGCAAGACGACACCGAAGCCGAAGAAGCACTGGCAAGTTTGGCGGAGAAATGCAATGGCCTCGTCCAGCAGGTCCGCGTTAGGCTGGAAGCAGCAGGAGAAGGGGAGAAGGGAGTTCAGTGCAGAACATTCCTGGAAAGATGGGAAGAGCGGATGGGGACCGAAAGGACGAAATGGTCGGAACGGAGGTTATCAGTCATTACACTTGGAAATATACCCATCATATCCGAGCGGAGTGATGCATCAATGCCATGACTTCCGGAACTACAGCTAATCCGATTGCCCCTTGCCACCCGTCCAACCTCTTACGCCGCCATTATCTCAGACACAATTCCCGTCCCCACTGTCTTTCCTCCCTCACGTAGCGTAAAACGACTTCCCTGCTCGAGCGCAATATCGTGTACAAGATCCCCAATCATCTCGACATTGTCACCCGGCATGACAAGCTTCTCGTGCGGGCTGTCCACGCCTTCTGGCCATGAAAGGCTGACGGTGACATCCGTCGTTCGCATGAACAGCTGAGGTCGGTAATTTTGCATGAAAGGAGTCATTCGTCCGCCTTCGTCCTTCGTAAGTATCTGGCCGAACAAGTCAGCACGTCCGGCCATAGCAATCTGGTAGACTCACGTAGATCTGCGCCTTGAACTTCTTGATGGCTTTGATGGAACCGGGAATGACCAGGACCTGACCGCGTCGCACTTGATCTCGCTTGATACCGCGAAGTAGTGCGCCCATGTTGTCACCTGCCTCTCCTCGCTCGAGCTCCTTGTGGAACATCTCTGTGGCATATGTCAACAAAGAGCATTCGGATATTAGCGCGTAGACGCACCTATGCCGGTAAGAATCGTCTTGAAGTTGTTGCCGAGACCAACACATTCCACTTCTGATCCCTTCGTAATGGTGCCTCGCTCGACTTTTCCAGTGACGACCGTTCCTCGGCCGGAAATCGAGAATACGTCCTCGACAGACATCAAGAAGGGTTTGTCGAGATCGCCTAGATTTATGTCAGCTGAGCACAATCCTCGGACTGTGACTCACGCTGTGGCACATCCAACCACTCGTCGCATCGGTCCATCAACTCCTGAATCTTCACGGCGCCTCTTGCCGAGTCTTTCCCTTCGAGTGCGGCCAATGCTGTTCCCATGACAATTGGCGTCTGCTCTCCGTCGTACCCATACTGCCCTAGCAGATCCCTCATCTCCATCTCGACGAGCTCCAACATCTCCTCGTCATCGACTTGGTCGACCTTGTTGATGAACACCACGAGCTTCTTGATTCCCACCTGTCGGGCGAGGAGCAGGTGTTCTCGCGTCTGAGGCATCTGTCCGTCGGTGGCGGAGACGACGATTATGGCGCCGTCAAGCTGAGCAGCACCGGTGATCATGTTCTTGATGTAATCGGCGTGACCGGGACAGTCGATGTGTGCGTAATGTCGTTTCTTCGTCTCGTATTCAACGTGCTACACCGCTCTTGTCAGATCCATGCATGAAGTAACAGTTTCACGCAACTTACAGCTGTACTGATGGTGATACCTCTTGCCTTCTCCTCCGGCGCCTTGTCAATCTGGCTATAATCCATAAACTTCCCACCTCCTTGTTCCGCCATCAGCTTGGTGATTGCCGCAGTCAGAGTAGTTTTGCCGTGATCGACGTGCTACATCACGCCATCAGCTCGAGCCTTCTCCCTTTTTCGCTTTTCGTAGACGTACACCGATGGTACCGATGCTGATACGGACATCAGCCTGTCGGTGACTAGGGATAAGTAAGCTCACTTGAAGTGTGGCTTGGATCGTAAGAATCTTCCGGCAGCCTCGCTAGCATATGTCCGAGTAGACTGAGGCATTCGTGGCGGGAGCATTGCGGATCGAGGAGCACGAGTGACGGGGCGAAGGGGTTTTGAAGAGACATTACGGAGTAGGGGAAAGGTGGACGGTCCAGCGAGAGGTCGCACCGCAGCTACATTGATCAAGCGGTATTAGTCGTCTCTTTGATGCCAGGACCGATGACCGCTTGTGGAATCGATCGAAGTAAGACTCACCTCGAGAAACCTGGCCACCCCTCACCGCCGACGCCAACGAGCTCTGCAGTCTTGTCATGAACATGTTGGAAAATCCTGTTGCCACTGACAAGTATCAGATTCCAGAATGCGATGGACAAATAGCTTGCGGAATCTGATAAAATCCTGGAAACGCCGCTTGATTCTGCCTGTGGCTATGTGATATCTCTTCAGGCACGATGGCGGCCGATCTCCAACTTTCAGCCTACAAACATCCCATCTTCGACCTGCTCAACCTACCATCGTGGCAACTCCCATAATACTCGAATAGATCGTCCTCTAGCTCGTTGCCGTGATGGCCGATCCCGACGTCCTCCCTTCGACAGCCCGGAATCCTCCTACTCCCCGAAGAGCTCTCCTTGTGCGCATCTACTCAAATGTCCACTAGTACGACTGATGATCAAGGCAGTCAGGCGCTGTATCCGGTATAGCCGTCGATTTCCTGCTCTTTCCCCTGGATACGGTCAAGACACGGATACAGTCCTCACAAGGGTTCTGGAAGGCGGGCGGGTTCAAGGGTGTGTACAGCGGTGTAGGAAGCGTAGGGTTGGGCAGTGCACCGGGAGGTAAGACTCTTTTGATGAGAATCGGAAGATCGCTGACAGCCTGTCCCAAGGGTAGCCGCGTCCTTTTTCGTCACTTACGAAGCTTTGAAAGCACGATTACCTGAAATGTCAACCTTCCTCAAGTCTCAACCCGGGCTGAATCACATGGTTTCCGCCTCTGGAGCAGAGTTCGTCAGTCCTTGACTCTCCCCAACTTCCGCAGTCCACTGCTTGTTACTGAGCCTGGCTGTCAGGTATCATGCCTCATCCGAGTCCCTACGGAAGTCGTCAAATCCCGCACCCAAACAGGATCATACGGCGCGAACCGATCGTCAATACACTCGGCACTAATGACCGCACGGAACGAGGGTGTGCGAGGCTTCTATCGGGGTTTCGGAATCACCATTGCACGGGAGGTAATGTATTCATCTCTTCGACGGTCAAATATCTAGAATGATATTGGACGATAGCTCCCATTCACATCCATTCAATTCCCATTGTACGAATACCTAAAATCACTGCTATCGCGGCGATACCTTTCAGGTCGAAGACCTTCACCGGGGCAAGCTGCGGTGTGCGGGATGATCGCGGGTGGAGTAGCGGCAATAGCGACGACTCCTCTGGACGTGGTAAAAACCCGGGTGATGCTGGAAACACTGGTATGTCAACCACTCAAGCCAAGCTCTTCATGCTTGAAGATGACAATGGTACGCTTCAGCCCACAACATCACCAGCTGCTGCCCAAGGCCCTCCCCCTCCTCGTCCGCCCTCGCCCTCCGTGTTCTCCTTCCCTCCTCGACTCATGGCGATACTACGGAATGAGGGACCACGAGCACTGTTGGGTGGATGGGTGCCACGGACATTAGCAATCTCCTTTGGTGGGGCTGTTTTCTTGGGTATCTATGACTTTGCAATGAACTTCGGGAAAGAAAACAAGCCAACCCATGAGGGCGATGATGCACCATGAGTAGCGAGAATAGCAATTCACGGAATACATGAAAGTTGGGTGTGGGCAATGGAATGCATGGGCGCCATTCCACCCTATGAATCCGCAAAGGCTTGAATGCCCGTGATAGCCTTTCCGATAATGAGGGCTGGAGGAGAACAAGCATAGATCAGCAATCAGTACGATTGCATGACCAGGCATGTGGCAAACCGAGAGCTTACCATGAATATCCTGAAGGAGGGAGGACATGTCAATCCTGCTGGGTCTCATCATTGGCCACTCACATGAGTTCCTTCATACGTGTTGGCAACCTGCAGGTTCACAACATGTCTTCCGATGTGGTAGCTAACATCAGCACAGCTTCGAGATCGAAACGCACTCATCCGAGCACGCATTACCACCAAGGATGTCAAGCAGCACTCGAGAATGCTCCAGCGCCATCCCGCAATTATTCCTCTTCATCATCGAAACCATGTCCGGCGCCCATTTGCCTTGATCCTTCAGTCGACCTAGTTGAAGGGAAGCAAGCAGGCCGACGGTGACAGCGGTGAGGGCATCCGCAAGCTTCTTCTGGACTAGCTGGAATGATGCAAGCGGTCGACCGAATTGTTTTCTGCACATCCCGTTGGCCAAGCATTGCGGAATCAGTAACGTGACCTACCGCTCGAGAGCGTAGTCCCGGGCTCGGGCAATGCAATCCTCCAAAGCGCCCATAACTCCCCATGATATTCCATACCTCGCATTGTTGAGGCAAGAGAAAGGTGAGCCCAGTCCTCCAGATTTCGGCAAGATGGCGTCGGTCGGCACCTTCACGTCTGAGAGGTAAATGGACCCGGTGATGGACGCCCGGAGAGCCAACTTGTTCTTTATGGCTGGCGCCTCGAGACCCGGGGTGCCCTTAGGGTTGTCAGCCAGCGACTCGATAATACAGTAGGAGCGATGGTGTGTCTCGTCCCACTTTCAGTGACTGACCTTCTCAACCAGGAATCCTCGAATTTTGCCCTTCTCCCCTGATTCGGATATCTCTCGAGCCCACACCACAAAAAGATCGGCGACTGGTGAGTTGGAGATCCACGTCTTGCTTCCGTTCAGCGTCCAGCCATCTGCGGTCTTTCTCGCGTTCGTCTCCATCGAGGACGGGTCGGACCCATGATTGGGCTCGGTAAGGCCCTATCATTGAGCATGAGCGCGTGAGAAGGGTACTCTCAAGGCGATAGCCGCTCACGAAACATCCAATCATCTTGGCGGTCGCTTTTTCCAGGGAGCTTCAGCTCTATGTTCGGGCGGGGTAAATTGACTTACCTAATTGAGGTAGATACTTCTCCTTTTGCTCCTCACTACCAAACTACATGGGCCAAGCTCATCAGCCAGTAGCGCTGGGCGCCTCCCCGTCGTCGACAGGAGCGGGAATTCCGGACGAACCTCATTGATAGGATGCATGACCACTATGGACTGGCGTCAGCATTGCTCCGTAAGGAATGTGACAACGATGAGCGCACATGACGACTGCACACTCATCGCTGATCGATACCCGGAATCAACCCTACATTGATTCATCAGTCACCCATTTGACCGACACCAGCGAAGCGAGGACTCGAGAGACTGGGAGCGCTGCTGGAGAGACAGAACGCACCTCTCCACCTCCCGAGCGATCAAGCCATACGCCACACTACTTGCCCCGGCACATCCATATCCCTGTATAGTCGCGCCCAACAATCCGAGCTCGCCCATCTCGCGGAGAATCTCGGGCTCAAAGTTCTCCTGCACAGGTCATTCAGCTTCTGAAAACGCCATTAACGGGTGGGTGAAAGCAAACATTTCGGTATGCGTCAACGATGCGAGGCATGAGCTTCGTCTGACAGTACGACTTGGCTGTTTCACTGACATTGTCATCAGTGGGGGAGAACAGAAGCAGGTATTGTTATGAGTACTGACTGGATCGCGAGTTCCTCGTCTGTCAAAAGAGACTTCATTCCGAGCGGATCCTGGGCAGATGACTCAGAATCCGTCATTGATCAGAAACGAGGATAAATCTCTTACTTCCCAGTCATACTGAGCGAAATCTAATCGTGGTTGAAAAGAGGGTGATCAGCGATCGATGAAAAACTTGGACCCTTGGACTGGACTCACTGGAGGCGTACCGGCCAGCTACTCTTCTGGGTATGATGTTTCGTGAACCGGAGATGAGAGGACGTAGAGACTGGAGGCGAGACATGCTGGAGATAGGTTGCGATTGAAGATGGCTTCTCTCCGCATATAGCAACATAACCGGAGGTGATCGAGCCGAGATGCCGCTTACGTAAAGCAGCTGGATACCATGCTCATGCTCATCTGCTGGCAGAACTTACATCCTTTCTGCTCATAATCGACATGTCAAGCGGCTCTCCTACCGCCTCGACATCATCCGTTGTATCTCGTAGCAAGCTTGTTGTACGACGACTCCCGCCTACACTGCCGGAAGAGCTGTTTTGGAAGTCGGTCTCAACCTGGGTCACTGATGAGACTTGCTCCTGGAAGCGGTACGTCAAAGGAAAGGATGGCAATGGGTGAGTCCAGTCCGGGACTTTAGCGATATCAGCAATCAGCGGTTCATATCCTGATGGGACCTGACGCTGATTCCGCTACAGACAGGATGGTCATCTCATCCATTCCAGAGCGTATTGCCTCATGTCGAGTCCTGAAGCTCTGGTCAACTTCCATCGAGGATTTGACGGGCATGTCTTCCGGTCCAAGACTGGTGAGCTCCCTGTGCCATTGAAGTGATGGTGAGGCTGAGCTGATGCTCCGGTAGGAGGCGAGCACCAAGCTGTAGTAGAATACTCGCCGCTGCAGAAAACACCGTACAAGGCAAAGGTCAAGGTTGATGCGCGGCAGGGGACGATTGATGATGGTGAATTACATCCATTCCCATGAGACTCGAAGCTGAGGCGACTCTATAGATCCCGATTATCTCTCCTTCCTAGAGTCGCTCAACGCAGCTCCCACCAAACCAGTTATCGAAGTTTCCGGTAGGTTTCCTCCCAATACTATAGACTTCCCGCTGAGAGTCCCCAGTTCCCGCTCCTCAGCCTCTGATCACACCCTTGATCGAACATCTGCGAGCCGCTAAGACCAGCAAATCCCAAGCAAAGTCCGCCTCGAAGCTAGCCCAATCCTCTTCGGCCGAGGATGCCCGACGGTCCGCCGCGTTGGCAGCCGTCAACAAGGCTGCGGCCCGACGTGGACCACCGGCGCAAGGTGGACCGACGATGGTGGCGGGAAAGGGACGAGAGGTCATGATCACCCCAACAAGCAGTACCGACATGGCAGGAAATGCGGGCGGGGAAGGGAAGAAGAAGAAGGGGAAGCGGGAGCGAGGAGGATCACCTGCTCGAGGGGTTTCACCTGTACGAGGGAGTCAGGCATCAGTCGGACCGCACGGATCAAGCACCCTGGCTCCGGCTGCTTCGATTGCCTCCAACGGTATGAGAGCACCAAGCCCCGCTTTGGTTGGAGGAGAGAGTCGCGGAGGCGGGAGAGGCAGAGGTGGACGAGGTGGAAGAGGGAGGGGAATAGGAGATGGTGGCGGTGGCGGTGGTGGACGTGGACGTGGCCGCGGCGGGCCAGAACGGACGGCACATGAAGCGGTGCTTCAAATCCTGACGACGAATTCGTATGCAGAGAGGGGACGCGGGCGCGGAGGCGGGAGGGGCGGTGGCAGCGGAGGGAGAGGAGGTGCTGTTTCCGATGCCGGCACTAGCGAGGCCAGGATTGACATGTGATTGTCGGCCTTGTCATTCCCGGAATACTCCTACGTACATTCCTGAGAGTGCCTCATCTCGGTCCGCAAAATATTCTCGGCGCCACTCTCAAATCTCGTCCGGCCCGGAACCACCGCGATCAAAGTAGAGGTGACCGCTCCACCTGAATCCTGAGATTTGTCGAATCGCACTCTTTCCCTCGTTCTCAAATTCGCACCGAAGGAAAAGGAGAAGAAACAGTCATCAACCGCGAAACACCTTAGAAGGAACGATATTAGTCATCATGGCTTCTCCAATCGCATCATTCACCAAGACCGAGTCGATGGGCGAACGCCGACTGCTCGATCCCAAGCAGGCGGCTGAGCAGAGGAAAAAGCGGGTGATTGTCACCGGAGGATCCGGGAAACTTGGGCGATGGGTGGTCAGGGAGATGGTCGAGCATGGCTGGGAGGTCTTCAACGGTTCGTCCTACCTTTTCAGACAGTAGACCATATTCACCTTTCGTAGTGGACGTCGTTGCGCCTGCTCCTTCCGAGGCTGCCGTCAACGCAAGGTACATCTATGCCGACCTGAAGGATTATGGTCAAGTGCTCGGGCTCCTCACGGACGTCGACTCTGGCTACCGCGGGATTGACGCGATCATCCACCTCGCAGCCATCCCTGCACCTGGCAAAGCGGTGAGCCATCTTCTCTCTATCTCTTGCCCTGACTGAAGTGCTCGTGGCTAGCCCAACGCGCTGGTGTTCCACACCAACATCCTCCAGACGTACAACGTTCTCGAAGCCTGCCGTGTCATCGGGATGACCAATATAGCCCTCGCCTCCTCCGAGACGGTCTTCGGGATCCCTCTCCACCCGCACCCACCCTCAAAGTTCCCAATCACAGAGGAAGTCGAGCGACCAGAGTCGTCATACTCGCTCTCCAAGCTTTTGGGCGAGAAGATGAGCGAGCAATTCTGTCGATGGGATCCGACGGCCAAGATCGTCAATATCAGGTTGAGCAACGTCATGGCCCCCGAGGACTATGCCAGGTTCCCTACCTGGCAGGACGACCCGTACTCCCGCTCATGGAAGTGAGTGGTCGAGTTCCATTCCTACCTTGTTAGATAGAGGACTGACGTATGACACAGCGGGTTCTGCTACATCGACGCCCGTGACTGCGCTCAGGCTTTCCGCCTGTCTGTCGAGAGCGATCTCAAAGGCAAACATGTCTTCAATATCGCAAACGCCGATATCGCTTTCACCAAGACCACCAAGGAGCTTGCCGACCAAGTATTCCCAGGCGTCAAGTACACGCCCGACACCAGCGATCCTCACGAGGCATTGATCAGCATCAAGAAGGCCAGGGAAGTCTTGGGATACGACCCGAAGTATGACTGGCAGAGCGAGGTGAAGAAGCTCCAGGCGGGCAAGCAGGGGTAATGGGGCAGTGCTAAGGGAGCAATTGAAGATATGATATGTATTGGCACTGCATGCACTCGTCTAAGGCTGTATATGCCTCAGGAACGTCCGGAGGTACAGAAATGGAGATGTATTCTATTCGACACTCTATCCTATTCATCCCTTGTTCCGATTCCGTTCGGCTTCTGCCGCCATGGTTTTGAGGTTCTTGAATTCTGACCGACCAGTCGACTTGCACAGCTGCAGATGCGGTCAGCATCGCTTTCAAAAACCTCATGTCAAGGTCAAATTTACCGCATAAAACATGGACTTGTGATCTCGGAGAAGCTCGGCCGGGCTCGCAAATTCCGCTATCCGGCCCTGATCCATGACTACGTTACATGAGCCACTGGCCTTTCCGCGGGCACCATATTTACCTATCACTTTGTCAAAGTCGATCTGCATGGCATTCCATCAGCGCGATATTGAAGTTGAAAATGAGCAGCTCACGATTGTATGGATGCGATGGGCGATTGTTAGAATCGTAGAATCGGAAAATTCTTCGCGAATGGTTTTCGAGACTGTCGATAAATCAGCGAATGAGCTAGAAATCGAATGGGAGGCTCACTCAGCTCATCCGTCTCGTCTACAATGCCATCAGTGACAACTCATACAGGGGTCTTTCAATCTCACAATCAATCGACGCTGTCGCTTCGTCCATAAACAAAACTCGATTTCGCCGCAAAATCGCTCGCGCCATGCCATGCAAAATGAGTCACAAGGATCAAGCTGGAATGAGGTCGCGCACCATACGAGCTGCTTTTCGCCGCTGGACATGTTCTCACCCCCTTCACTGACCTGACTGCCCAAATCTCGGAAGACGTTCTTATTCCGGCTCAACTCATCCTCTTCCGCGGCAGCCTCCTCGTCTTTCAAGAGATGAACGCGTCTCAGAGCTGCAAAAATGTCGGCATCATCGTACTCGTCGAATATGTCGAGGGTAGAGCGGAGAGTCCCGGATAAGATAGTGGGATCCTGCGGGATGATGGTGACGCGGCTTCGAAGATCGGTCAGGCCGATTTTGGCGATGTCTGACATGGTCAGTCTCGATTGGTAAGATCGCTACCCACCGATGCCATCGATGATGATCCGGCCCTGAGTGGCTTCGACAAAACGAAAGAAGCTCAGGGCGAGAGTGGATTTGCCACAACCAGTCGCACCGACTATGCCAATTTTTTCGCAAGGCTGAACCTCAAAGGAGATGCCGTGCAGAACATTGGGCAGGTCGGGCTGCAGCGCGTATCAGTGGCTCATGATATTGATCGACAGGTGATGGACTGACAGCATAGCGGATGATGAGCTTCTGAACAGAAATGGCTCCGCAATCTGGCCAAGAGGCGGACGGGCGGGGATCCGTGAACTCCGCTGCCTCCTTCTGCAGCTCCGAGAACCTGCCAGACTTTCAGCGAATTGCAACGTTGAGCGTGGAGGATTTACTCCTTGATGCGCTCAAGTGCCACCATACTCTGCTCGAGCTGGACAAATCGTCTCACCTGCATCCGATTTGAGGTACAATATCGTTGTGTTGAAACGCACTTACGACGAAGAGGAGGTCATGCGAGATGGTATTCGCGAAAGCCAATGCGAACCCAGCCATTGCCGCGGTCACGCCGGGCGCCACAAGTACAGTCACAGCAGTGATCCCGACCACGACAGCGGAAAGCAGGTTGAAACGGGCTGCGTAAATATGTCAGCTCAAGACCTAGTATCAACAGCGACCACTGACCAGACAACCATCGATTGACAGTCCTGCGGCATGATGAAGTTGATCAAACGGAAAACTCAGGACACTCACCATGACCATACGAAGGCGAGCAAGTTTGTGTCCGCTAGTTGCATCATGTGCTGGAGAGCGATCGTGCCTACTTCCCATCAGCGTCGGGCCAAATCATCGCAATTCGGCCACTGACTGGCGCCAAAAGATCGAATGACTGCGACACCAGACACGGTTTCACCAAACTGCGAATATAACGGCGACCTTGTCACAGAATCCAGCCGACGCATGTCACGCGAAGTCTGACCGTAAATGGAACCTGCTTGATAGTACACCACCAATATCGCACTGAGGTCATCGTAAGCGATCGACAATGATACCGCACGACCTGCGTACCTTCCGGCGACGAGGAAGGGCAGTCCTCCAACATAGGTAATGGATATGAACGTGACAACAACGTCGAGCCCGTATGCAAGGCTACGAACGACTGCGAGAGCGGGGAGTTCAGCGCGGCTCATGACTTGCAAAACGTTCTGACAATTGTCCGCCATGCTAGAGTCTAAGCCTTCCACGTCCTTGCCGAACCGATTCAAAAGCCTTCCTCGGTTGGTGGTGTCGTGGAAGCGAAGAGTCGCAAAGAGGACGGTCTCAAGCATAGCTATCGCCTCATTAGCATCCGTTCCCGAGAGCGAGGTGGACGATCCCACCATTATGCAGCTTTCTGCTTGCGTGTAGTGAGCCGTAATAGACGACGGCAAATTGAATATTCGAAACCAACACGCCAGTCATAGTAATCTACATGACCAAAGTCAGCTCCGTCAAGAAAATATCTTGAACCTACGATGCCGTACCCGACCACATAATACGTACTGGTATGAGTCTGCGCTGATGGAACAGATCCCGTCCAATATCTATATTATCGTCACATATTGACCTCCCTCAGCGCGAAGTGAACTCACTCCAGCCAACCCTTCTCAGCGACTGGCACGAACATGGCCAAAACCAGCGAGGCAATGAAGAAGATCCCTATATGCAAACATGAGCATGACTGATACCTCCCGCCGCGCAAGCTGTCTCACACCAGAAGCGACCGCCCAGGGCCTAATCAAATGCTGTCAGGATCCATACATCCAATACTGACGTCAGGCCAGGCTCACTATAAAGTATGCGCGCCAAACCGGCCAAGCAATACGACCTTTGGCTCGTTTCTCGTCTTCGATTAATTTCCTTGGCGTTCTGGCCTTGATCAGAACCGCATCCGAGCTGGTCAAGGTGTCCTCGCCCTCCGGGGCAATCGAGCTGGTCTCAGATGCCGGCTCCGAATTTGCGGCGCCGCTGAGGCTGATGACACTTTTATGATTTGGCTTTACAGCTACCTCTTCGACGGAATTTTCCTCGTGCTTGTTTGGTTCATCGGATTTGGTTTTTGTTTCCTCCGCATCGAGCTCGAACATCAGACCGCCGGCAACGAATTCGCTGCGAGAGCCTTTAAATTGAACGTCGCCCTGTACCGTCATCAGTACCTATAAGGCCGATCAAACAGCACGCTCACGTTTTCCAGCGCAACAATGTACGCAGCAGCAGGTGCCACGAGGGTGGTGTGATGAGATACCATGAGGACCGTCCGCCCTTGTATGATCCCGCCTTTGATGCAATTCTCCATGATGGCGTGGGCAGTGTGAGCATCGACAGCGCTTAAGACTAGGGGGGAATGCAATTTAGCGTGGCTTTTACGTTTCAAGCTGTGCACCTACCATCGTCTAGGAACAGGAGGCGTGCGCGGCTGTAGACTGCTCGAGCGAGTGAGACTATGCCACTGTCAATGTAGGATTCAATGAGTAGCGGACAGCATACCGCGAGCCTTTTGGCCCCCGCTGAGGCCCAGACCTTTCTCGCCAATCTCACTTGACTCTGTCAGTACCTGCCTGCACCCAAATCGGTCATTGAGAGGACTCTACTCACGTTTCGTCGCCGTCTTCCAGGATTTCCAGATCGGAGATCAGAGAGCACGCCTCGAGAACCTTCTGATATCGGACCGGATCCCAAGGGGATGAGAAGATCACGTTGTCCTTGATCGATGCATTCTGTAACCAGGCCTGTTGAGGTACATAGGCGACCATGTCTGACACGATCCACTCGTTCTCGGGTATGGTGGACTTCGCGTCAATGTCGCTCATCGCATTAGGGCGAGATCGAGGGCAATCGACTTGACCGGCGAGAAGGTCGGCTTCGCCAAGTAGGCCGGCGAGCAGTAAGGACTTACCGGAGCCTGAAATCACATCAATACCGAGTCGATGGACCTGACTCGCGCCACACATACCCAGTCTGCCGCAGATAAGAGAGAGCTCCCCCGCGGGGAAGCGCAAGGTCATGTTGGCAAGGGTAAACGCTTTCTTCGGCGTTGCCGGTGTCGACTGAGTCCCGTTTACTGTAGTTCCTGCTTTTATTGCAGATTCGTCCCGAGGCCAGGTGAAGGTAGCGTTGTTGAGTATGATATCGCCGTTTCCTTCATATGGCTCAATGGCGGCAACCTCGTCTAGAGACATGTATTTTTCGATGCGTCGGCACGAAACAAATCCTGAGATGAAGATCAAATCAAGCCTATGGAATCGCAGCCTGCAACACACCTTGAAGGGCTTGGATGAAGGTCTCAGGCAGAGCGCTGAGAGCATATCGCAATTCGGCGAATACTGCAACAGAGGTGAAAGCAACGGACGGCGTAAGTCTGTGTCCGCTAACGAGAGTGTAGTGCTGAGACAATCGTCAGCGATGGTCATCAACTGTTCGTCTTTCGTCTCACTAGAAACGACACGACTGTCACAAGGACCGGGGTCAAGGCCCAAATACAGTTGAAGGCAACCTCGATCTGGTAATTTCTTGCCTGCCAGGAGAGTTCGTTTTTGCGGATTGACTGAATCCGAGTCTCGAAGGATCGTTCCCATGCCATAAATCTGAAGAAATGCTCAATAATGCTTTGCAGTCGACCTGGTCATCTGGCTTACTTCAGCATTCGAATGCCTTGAAGTATTTCGTTCATCAATGCTGTCCTCTGGTCTCGGGTCTTCATGAGGTTCTCCTGCGCCCGTACGACGATCTTGGAGGCCAGGTGATTCAATGGCAAAAGGACTAGGATTCCGGTGAGAGCAGTCCAGCGGATCCGTCTCGATATCACGGACAAATTGTAGTCAACAAGCCAAAGAGGGCTGAGTTCCCGAGCAGATTGAAAAGGAAGATGCTTGCACTGTTACAAGATCAGCCGAAGCTGGTCAAACGGATATTGAGCTCACACGACGATCTCAACGGGAGAGTCGATGATGGCAAATTCTCCCGTCATGGTGGATCAGCGAAGCTATCAAATATGTGGATGCCAATTACCGTGGAATACAAATTCGGTCACGCGATCTACGTCGACAGTGAACAGCGTCTGCACGGCTATGAGACCAAGCATCCCCTTCTGATGAGACACGTACCATGATCTGCGTCTTCGAGCTGACACCCTCGTCCTCCCCATCCTGTGCCTTCTCCGTCTTGTCACTCCCCTTTTTTCTGTCCTTTGCCGCCTCCTCGGCGACTCCTCCGACATTGCCTGCATCGTCACTTGCGGACGCTATATCTTTCTTGACGAGAGTCTTGGTGAACAGCATCGTATTGAGTTGAAGCTTAATCCCCGCTTGCAAAGCGGTTGTACTGATCGACCAGATAACGCCGGTCACGATGTAGATAAGGGCGTTGGAGACGAAGAGACCAAATGCGAGGAGCCAGCCCCACGCTGGTCGGGAGCGGGTTGGATCATTCTCAAGATAATTGATGAATAGCTTGAGCAGGTAATGGGGTATATAATAGCCGACAGCTGTCGCTGCTGCAAGAGAGGTCTCTGCATCGCATCAGTTCCTAGCTTTCAGAATTGAAAGCTCGCATTTCCACTTACGAGCTATCAGTGCCCCAGAATTGGCTCGAGCGAGCTTCCACAGAAGGTTGAAGCCCTCCCACTTCCCAAACCTTCCCTGGGGCCGTCCATATATCTTACGCATCTTCTGGTGACGCGGCAACGCGCCTGTGTGCACATCAGACTGTAACGAGGATTTGGTTCTGATTTGCGAATCTCACGCATGCTTGCCTGCAGAATGGGTAGATCCCAGATGTCCATGCTCTCTGCCACGTACCCCTGACGTACGACATCTGTTGCGTAGCTGAACAACAGCCATTCCGGTACTGTCGCCTGAACCTCTTGAGTCACGTTTGTCTTGCCGGGATCAAGTGCTGCAGAATTGGAAGGAACGGCATCGGTGATTTTCGGGGGATAGATGGCATCGAGCGCCAGATACAGAGGCGGTCCTCGGCGAACGAAGAGGACGATGAGCAGTGGTGGAATGTGTAGGATAGGAAGCAGGGTCTTCGAGACGTTGAGCGGTGTCAGAGGGGTGAGATTGAACAGGCTGCGCCGGGTGAAAATCGCGAACAAAAGAGATGGCGCGGATGGAGGTGCCGAAGGAAGCGGGGTGGACGGAAGGAGGGCGAAGATGGCGAGGACGATGAATTGGACGAAAAGATTACTGGAAAGGTGAATCGTCGTCGACCAATGTGAAGGAGTATCGTTTTCGCCGAGATAGACGAATCCCATGAAGAGGGCGACGAGATGAGCAGGAATGAGGAGGACTGGCACGAGAATTGCTATGGTCTTGTCCTCTCCCTTGAGATCACCCAGCGCCGTGAACACCAGTAGAAGAATGTTGCATGTCAGGGGCGGAACGAGAGCGACCAACAAGGCGACTTTCCGCTTCCACATGGATGCCCAAAACTTCTCCGGCTCGACCGGCGTCCCATCATCGCAAACGACGGGGTTTACGATGTCAAAAGGATCCTCCTCGGTCTTATCTGATGTGCCGTTCAATGGCTCTTCACGATGTATGGGGAGAGCGATTCGTCGTTTCGAGTCAAGATGGCGGAATGGCGAAGAAGGGTGAATAGAGAGATAGATGGAGAGCGAGATGAAAGAGGCGAGGGGTATGAAAGCTGTGCTGATGACGGCTACGAGGTCGGCCATGTCGAGGTCCGCTTCAACTGATAGCCCAGTAGGTGGGGTATCTTAAAGATGTATTAGGACGAAAAGAAAGCAAGGGTTCCAAGCTGGATCAATCGGTGATTCTCCGTTGTTGTTGTGGAGATTATCGGAATGAACAGTGTGAGGTTCCGGTTTTCTACCCGATGTCTGGTTACGTAAGAGAGACTCTCGCTCGATCGCTGTTGTGACGGCTGATTTAAGCCTTTCCTAGAACGGATGCTGTCTCATGCCGTATGCAATTGAACCAATACCGCGCCTGATATTCGAAAACCCCTGGAATTTATCTTCACCAAACTTTCACCAATCGCCTCCCCAATGCGTCTCCCCGACACGATCCACCATTCAACATCCTACGAGATGACGCTGGGCCGCGAATTCGACAACGAGAATCTTGATGAGGGTCCCACGCGCTCTTTGCCTTCGTCTCACAGCACGACTGAGGACCTCTTGAACGCGGCCATACCCGACATTAGCATGCCAGAGGATTATGGCGATCTTTTGTGCGGCCTGGAATATGATGATCTGAACGACTTCGACGGCCTGGATGAGGACAGAGGGCCTTGGAGGGAGAGGAATGAGCAGGACGGTGAAGATGATCTACTTCCATCATTTCCTGCTCAAACTGCTTATATCATTGCGAACAGACCCTGCTACGGCCGACAGATCCATCCCTCACTACACACCTGAATCCCAGGCTGGTGCTTCCGTAGGCGGTTTCGCTACGGCTGGTGGAAGGGCCATCGCTCCCCCATCCAAGGCTGCTCTGGCGAAGGTCAGCAAAATTTTCGAGGAAGACGTCGAGCGAGATCTCCCCTCGGTAGGAGCATCAGAATCGTCATTACCTTATATCGGAGCTGCGAGAAATGCCAATAAGCGACCTCGACTGGATGTGAGTCCGGAGACACCTCTGGCGGCTGTAGGGAGCGACAGCTTGGCGCACCAGGGGCCGGAGTTATCAGGGAGCGAGCTGGAGAACCGGACACCCGGCGCTGGAGGTTTCAAACTCGCTTCGGGAGGAATCGCACCGCTACCGAGCAGATCCAGCATGGCTCGTGGGATGGCCATCTTCGGCGAGAGTGACTCTGAGAACAACGTAGCCGCTGGCCCATCGTGCTCTCCGACTTCCGGCATATTGGCCAGCGGGCCGCCGACGTCGATGGATCCATCTGCTCTTGTATCCACGACATTCCGGCCACTCGCGTCGTCTGCGCCTTCTGGAGCAGTCGGTGCCTTTGCTCGACCTCAATCTCCAGCCCACTTCTCTGCACCTCGAGCAGTCCAGAGCGTTCCCCGGACTGGGCCAGAGAGACCTTCTACCCCTTCTCGTCTACCGCTTCAGACCACTACCAACACATTCGCTCAGCGGAGTGAAAATTCCACCCCACATGGCAGGAACGCACCAAGCTCAATCCACATAAAGACACCAGTACCACTTAACAGGATCGGGCTCGGCTCCACCCACACGCCTCGCTTGCCTCGCGACCGAAGAAAAGGCTTCATTACGCCTTTCAAGAAGGGCGGAGGACTGTCCATGGAGTCTCCCGGTCAGCCCGCTCTTCGCGCAAGTGTCTCTGGGTCAAGCCGAGGTTTGCCTCGGGTTGAGCCGGTTTCCATTTCCGAGCCAGTATTTGACTTGGCGCGTGAGCAAAATCCTGCTTGGTGTACTTTCTCAGCTGATGCATAGCAAGATCCTCTCAATCGCAAGACTCTACGGCAAGCCCGCCTTCATCCGCAATGGAACAGCATTGGCGAGCTGCGAGAGCTGGACATGTGAGCCGATTGTCCCTGTCGTATCTCGCTGACAATCGGAGTAGTCCTGATGCGGTGTGGGATCTCAATTTCGGCAACGCCATTCATTATCACTTCACTGCCGAGAACGGGTCCACTCTGAGCCACGTCGATGCCTTAGACACCCTCAAATTGGACGGCTGCCATTTCGCCACCGGGAGATGGGTGGACAACCACTGGTCGCTAATCTTGTGGAAGATCGCCGGTCAGATTTTAGCCAAACCGGAGCTTTTCGTCAGCAAGTGGTCATGGGGCGAAATCATCAATCAGCTGAAATACCGGTGCGGCAAGGTCGTCTGTGCGTCTTGTTGCTGACGATTAGGCCAGATACGAGCGAGAGTTCGGCGCTGCTCAGCGCCCACTCATCCGGCGAATCCAAGAACATGACTCCTCACCCAGCTTGCCCCTGGTTCTTTGTGTATCCGCTGTCCATCGCCCAGCACAGACGGAGGACGAGAAGGGTCGGGCGCTCGCAGTCAAACCGTACCTCGAGCTCACCGATGGATGGTACCGCATCAACGCAGAGGTCGATGATTGTTTGGCGAGAGCTATCGATAGGGGCAAGATTGCAGTCGGTCGGAAATTGGCAATCTCGGGAGCAAAGGCGAGTGGGCGTGGTTACCAGCCAGCCGAAGCTAAACTCTCCTCAGCTCGACTCAGATGGTGACGGTGCTGAAGTCCTCGACGCCCAGGACAGGTCACGCCTCATCATATCAGGTAATTCGTCCTCCATGGCACGATGGCATTCGAAACTCGGCCTTCAACCGCAGCCTTTCGTTTCCGGCCTCTCGAAGCTCTCAGTCGATGGTGGCATCATTGTGCTCATGGACTTGATCATCGACAAGATCTTCCCGCTCGCTTTCATGCCGGCGGAGAAGGGCGATCGGGCGCCGCCTTGGAACGAGGCTGAAGAGAGGGTGCGAGAGGAGAAGTGGAAGGTGGGTTTGCGGCATTCTGTGGAGCATCTGGCTAACTCCGGCCTCAGGACCGATACGCCAGCGAGTCCACAAGACTGCAAGACAAGATGAGGACGAGGCTCGAAAAGGTCGAGGATTTGGTCAACCTCCTTGCATCGCATGCCGATCGTCTGTCTTGCGATACCTCTAGTATGCCTAACATCTTTCACTCTCGAAGCTGGCTGAGGTCTCGCAGGTTCCCCGCCGGATACTTTGGACAACGACTTCGATGATCTTCTGGCAGCGAAGGACATCATGTCACGACTCCGATCCATGTCAAGCGCGCAGATCGTTCATCTGGCGCAATACGCTCAGTCGCGAATGATCGAAGAGCTCAATGAAGGCCAGGCCGGGGTCGATGCGGAACTACAGGTATGTCACTCTCGAATGAAACTCCGCTTACAGACCACAGACGCTCTGTCCGAGTCGAGCAGTCCGCGACTTCCGAGTAGTGCGGTTCCGGGACGCGCAGGAGGGGAAAAAGGAGGCGATGCGGGCAGGCATGCTTAACGTGTGGGATGCCAAAGCGCTGGGTGAGCGCTCGTTAGACGTTGGCAAGCGGTATCTCGTGAGCTCTACACAGTCCACTCGAGGCGGACCGTTGACGCTTCTTTAGGTGACTAATCTGATGCCCGGCCGTAACGGGGACTGGAGCCTACCGAAGCCTGATCGAGCCAAAGCTGAGATATACTTGCATACTCGGCGGGATTCGCGCTGGCAGATGGTTGGCTGGCACCGCTTTATATAATTCTCCATGGCGTCGCATTCGCATAACTCTATGTATACTCAGTGGCATCGCTCATGTTGTATGTACAAGAGGAGTCAATTCGCAGAGGGTAGGGTAATCGATATCCGATCCCTTCAAGGGATCTGGAGGTCTGAACGCTCCCGTCCATCCAATGGGTCAACCATCAACTCCGGTTGAGGATTGCTGACGGTCAGGTCCCAGAGACATGGCATTGGGACGAGCTGAGGATCAAAACCGTCTGGTGTCGAAGATAAGGGACTGGAGATCGGAGAGTAGCTGCACATTTCGTCGAAGCATGGCGAGCCGTTCGCTGTCCTGTGTGGACATTCAGCACGGCATCCTAGGGAAGACCAGGTCAGGGAACGAACGGAATGTCGCCATCTTGATGGGTCTTAAAGTCTCGAGAGCAATCTTGATCCACGTCGGCCGTATCACCTTGAGTACTCGAGGGACAGTGTAGACTGTCTACTGAAGCGAAATTTGTGGGCAAGCTGCCAGTCGCTAACTTTGCTAAGCGGAGGCTCCAAGCCCGTCCGGTGAGGCTCACCCGTCCGCATTGCCGTAATCATTGAGCCTTCTAGCCTCCGCCTCTATGGCTGGTGACAGTGACACGTAGAAATACTTGCTGTGAGGGTGTCGGCGACGAACCGCGTTAAGCTGACACACCTGTAATGTCTGGGACCAAGACGACGAGTCTTGATGCCCGGGTAGGCAGCCCGCACAGCCCTGCCAAAACAGGCGGAACTCATGGACTCAATCCCGTACTCCTCGCACGAGAGGACGAAGGAAAGATAGAGCCCCTGGCGGGGCACGGCTGAGTCCTCGGCACGTGTATAGCTGAGTTGCAGCCTATACGTCTGGGTGTCAAGCTCAATCGTGCCGGAAATCAGCCCGTCGGAGCTTACCATTGATGAATCCAACTCGTCCTCGCCTTCTGTCGCGCCGCATTTGACTCTAAGGAGTTGAGTTTCCGAGCGCTGCCTTGGATATGCCCTCTGATCATTCGGTCTCGTTCCATGGCGGACGCGTAGGTGTCATCATGGCAGAAGCATATCGTTTGTCCGAGATCCTTATTTGAGCTCTCGAGACTTCTTCGCTTGACGCGCTCAGAGCCCTCTGTAATGAAAGACTGTCTCAGGAATTTTCGCTGGAAGCGCAAGGGACCGGTGCAAGGCTGTGTATGGGTCGACGGATTCGGGTGAGAACTCGTCGGCCGTTCGTGCTGATCACAGGGAGGCCTGAATAGCGTCTGGTCATGTGGGTAGAGTGTATGTCCTGGAGCGTTGGGCTGCTGACGGGAGATTCGAGACCGGCGTCGAACTGGATCGCCTGGAAGCAATGACTTTCGGCCGAGCCATACTGAGATGATGCTATCTGTGAGACAGGGGACAGACTTGAGTCGAAAAATGCGAAATGAGAAGTCGGAAATCTGGGTCGACGATGTGAATTGGGTTGAAACAGAGGTGCGTCGAAGAGGGAGTCTGAATCACCCTCAGACTACGCTTGAGTGGGACATGTGAGGCTCACACTCATCAATCTGACAACAGGGACCGCTTCTTTCCCCTCGATACCGAATCAGTTGATTATCGGTTGCCACGCCAATGCCGAAAGCCGGCGATGGTGTCCCTATGTCGGTCAGATCGGATCCATCGAAAGGCGAATGAGCAGATCCAATGTCGGCCCAAAAGCCGGCAGTGAGGCCATTCCCGTTGGGCCTATCATACTCTGGAGGAAGATACCCATATGCAGGGAAGGAGGCCAGGTCGCCGAGTAAAGGGTACATGAGCGTTTCGTCCATGGCCGAACGTTCAGGTACGCCAACCAGGGAATGATCTTTAGCAGCCTCGCGCAACGACCGAAATGGGGTCGCTTGAGGTTGACCTTTGGTGATGGTCGGACAAGTCCTAGGTAGACGATGCCTACTCATGGCGTAAGCTCCTGAAGTGGTATCTCGCTCACTAGGTTGGAGGCCAATCAGCCAAATCCCACAAGCAGTCGTGACCAACAGATGTAAGGGTGAGTTATCGCCAAGACACTGGGAGCTGACGAGATGGATGTGGATGTTGAGATGCAGATGCCTGAAGGAAATTTCTGGAATGCGTAGCGCATCTTGTAGGCCCACTTCTGGGGTTGCATCCCAAATCATTTCGATCCTAGCTGGGACTTTCCACGGCTCGGAGGCGATCGATCAGGACCAGGAACGGTGGGTGTGATCGGGGGCTCACGCGCTAGGAACCCGTTCGTTGATGGCGAAAAGCGAGATGCGAGACTTGTTTTGGAGCGCCCATCCGTCCTCGACTTTCCGTGTTGATGGCTGATCCCGGAATCGATCACCATCCCAAGGGCGCCCTCGAATTTTGACTCGGCCGAAGGGTGTGACTTTCGCAGGGTATCAGCTAGACGAGTCAAATCCAGACTCTCGTCGCATCTCAACAAGCGAGAAGAAAGGAGACGACGGTCAGTGAAGGGTTCTTATGAGTAGGCCTGAGGTGTCTACGACTCTTGTTTCATCCTGATCCCCGCACGGTCCGCCCTCGAATATATGATCGGATCAAATGATGCCGATCTTGCCTATCGTCGTACTTGCCTCTTTCGTCTCCAACGGATGCGTAAGCTCATGCTATGCATTGTGATTTCGCTGCTTAGAGATGCATGACATTTGAGTCAAGGATGAGTTCTAAGCGGATCCGGCGACTTTCTCGAGCATGGCCTATCGTCGCGTGGGTGCGCAATGGAGGATGGCAGGGGTGTGACGAGTGGGGATAGGTTTAAGTTGGAAGGAAGCATGGCGAGGCTAATCAGCATAAAGCCCTTTGAACCCGAAGAAAGTGCTTACCGTAAGCTTTGCAGGAACCGCCCCAGTAAACGAGTCGATCGCCTTTCCATCTTTATACACGATAAAGGTCGGCATCGCCTTGATCTGTTGCTCCGCTGCAATCTCCTGCACACCGGAAGGTAAACGTCAGAACCGATACCAACCAGTGGCGAGACGACGCAACGTACCTCCTGCTCCTCAACGTCGACCTTGGCGAACTTGAGCTTTGGGTACTTCTCCTCCATCTTCGCGAAGTGAGGGGAGATCAATTTGCATGGACCACACCAAGTCGCCCAGTAGTCGACCACTAAGGGCTCGGGACCGCTGGACTAAGGAAGATCAGCTTGTTTCTCAAATGAAAGGCTTATGCGTACAAGTGTCTTGAATTCGTCGTACGAGCCGATAACCTTGACCATGGTGCTGGAGTGTATGGAGAAAGACTGGTCTGAAGAAGCCGAGGATTAGCGAGGTTTGTATTGTGGACGACCTGAAGGCAGCGGAAAGAGGTGTATTGTTGATTCGAAAAGCGGGAAAGGGTTCCGCAAGCCGGCCATTGGGCCGCCTTATATGCCATCCATCAAGCTCTGATGACTCAGCCGCATGGCTGACTCACAAAGAATCGGGGCGTCCTCTAACAACGGCAAGAACTATCTCAATAGATCTCGAAGGGTGGATTGTCTACACTGAAGCAAAACGAGCTGCTGAACAAGCAGAGCACGCGATTGTGCTGCACGTGACGGAGGTGAAAATCCACATTCATTCATTCATCTGCAAAGCGTTTGCTCAGCCGAGCCACTCAGAGCTTGGGAGGGGGAGGCTGGAAAGAGACGCCCTGCAAGGTTCGGGTGTGAGCTAAGAGCTGCATCTCACTGGCGCAACCAACCTTCTCGATGCTGGGACCGAGCTCCTTGACAGCCGCCTCAAGCAAGGTTTTCTCTGACTCATCAATCGTGCCAATTGGCAGAATCTTCTCGATGCCGCTGGCCTATAAGAGCAGTTCTTTAGGTATCGTTGACAGTGGTGAGAGATACACGAACGCCGAGTTCGATGTTGACGGAGAAGTATTGAAGATCAGACCCGATTTCCTTCTTCACCGCTTCGCCCCCTGCATCGCCTCCAAGGTAGACGTATGCCTGGACCGTCTTCGTCTTTTTGCCCTCAAACGCCGCCTGCATGACCAGCTCGGCAAACTCGGCACCAGCTGGCAGAAGGCTCAGTAAGTGTCCTCGTCGGCAACATCTGGAGCCCACCCTGAGCCATCGATAGTGTGGCAGATCCGCCCCCGTCTAGCATTATAAGGGTCAGCAGCTACATACCTCTCATGTAAGAGACGCACCCTTCGCCTTGACGACCTCATCACCACCGAATTGAATGCGATTGATAAGAGCATCCCTCTTCTCCATGTCGTTGAGGATTCCTGCGGGCTACGCAGATCAGCGATTGAACATGCTTTGGTCTCCTCGAAGATCAGGCCAAACGTACGATCTTCGGGTCACTCTGACTAAGCAACGGTAAAATGGTAGCACCAGAGTGTCCTCCGACAACGGGGATCTTGTACTTTGGCGCGTCTTGGGGCTTGCCTACGACCTGAGCGACGAAAGTCGAGGCGCGAACAACGTCGAGGTGAGAGACACCAAACAGACTATGCGGTACATGAGCCAGGTCTTCAAGTAGCTCGGGCTGGGACCTACCGCTTGGGGTCGAAAACGCCGGCCTTCTTCAGCGTCTCGGCGAAGACGGGGACCGTCGAGTTGACCGGGTTGGAGATGACGAGGATGAATGCCTTGGGGCAGGCGTTGGCGATCCCTTGAGCGAGGTTTGCACAGATGCTCGCGTTAATCTACGCGAAGAACATGAGTCAAGGCTTTGAGGTCACGAGCCGGTAAACTTACTTTCTACGTAATCATGAAACAAGATCAAGGTAGAGAGAGAGCTCTAATCAGTATTCGCATTGAGATGAAACCATGCCTTGACGCACAAAGAGATCATCACGTGTCATGCCTGGCTTTCTGGGGACACCGGCGGGGATGATGACAATGTCGCACCCTTTGAGAGCTTTCTCGGCGCCATTGTCAGGCGGCAGAAAACCGGTCACAGTGGCCGGCGTCGCAATATGGGAGATGTCGGTCGCAACCTCGAGGAAGGAAAGGATCAGCCTATAGACAAGAGGCTAAAAGACTCGGAGCGAGCTCGAAAGGGTGGGAAGCCGTAACGAGTGGATGGAGAAAGTAGGCATAGTATAGAAAGACTAGCACCCTCTCCGAAGACTCACTCCGATGGAATTGACAACATCGTAAAGGGTGAGCTCGGTGATGAGAGGATTGAGTTTGAGGAGGAGAGATAGAGGCTGGCCGATACCACCTAGATCAATGACACTGGTCAGAAAGAGGTAAAGACAGTGAGAGGAAACGCTTGACCAGCGGCTCCACAGACACAAGCCTTAACCATCTTCATCCCATGTCATCAACTACCGCACAGGTACTTATCCTATCGAGAGCTTACTTTGATTCTTTCCTCGGTAGTAATGCGCTTCGGGGGGAAATTGAAGGTGAGTCAGAAAGGAAGGTGCACAAGCGAGAGGGATGTACGAACGACGAATCCGGATGACGTGGCGAGAGTTGTCGGCTTCGAGGCTATCAGCTTGTAACATTCAATGGGATTTGCCAATGGAAAGTATGCTACAAGAACCATCTCTCAGCGTCCAGACAGTCCGGAAATCTTAGAGATATGGATTCTTATCAAACCCCTCTATCTTCGTAAGGGAGACGTATCCGAGGGGAACATCTCACCAAGCTGATATCATTTGCGTGGGTTTTTAGCCGCTATGCGTCCAAGGAAATGTCCAAGCTGTTCTCCAGCGGGGTGAGCTCTCTCCGTCCGCGAGGTCAATCTCTCCCTAACACTCGCCTCACAGACTCGCTTTGGTACCTGGAGGCAGCTCTGGCTTAACCTCGCCATCGCTGAGAAGGTGAAGGGCAAGACATAAACTGTACTCTTCTACTGACTTGCATGGTTTGACTTCAGGAGCTCGGGCTCTCAATCTCGGATGGTGCCATCGAGCAAATGCGGGTGAACCTCGAGCTTGACGAGGAGCAAATGCGACTTGCAGCGGAGGAGGAGAAGAAACGAAGGCGTGAGTATCGTACAGCTACACAAGAGCTCGATAAGCTGATGCTAAACCTTCTCCAGACGATGTCATGGCTCACGTTCATACGTTTGGTATTGTGGCACCGGAGGCCGCTGGGATCATCCAGTACGCCAAGAGCCCGACTTTCAAATCTCGCTCATAAAAAATCTTGCACAGTCTTGGCGCTACGTCCTGCTATGTCACTGAGTAAGCGATGCTCATCCTGGAGCTATGGCGGGCTGATGACTTCGCAGTAATGCGGACCTCATATTCCTCCGCCAAGGGCTCACCATCCTCCTTCCAGGACTCGCAACAGTAATTTCCCGCTTCACCGCGTTCGCCAAACAATATCGTGACCTGCCCACCCTAGGGTTCACCCATTTCCAGCCGGCACAGCTCACAACTGTGGGCAAGCGGGCGACAATATGGATCCAAGAGCTTCTCTGGGATCTGAGGAATATCGAGCGAGCCCGATCGGATCTCGGTTTCAGAGGGGTCAAAGGAACGACGGGGACGCAAGCGAGCTTTTTGACGCTGTTTGACGGGGATCATGACAAGGTGTGACGACTGATCCGTCGCATTTCCGCCTTGGCTTACCTCCGTCTCCAGGTTGAAGCGTTAGACCGGCGCGTTACGGAGCTTTTTGGCTTCCCTTTTGCCTATCCTGTGACCGGTCAGACCTACTCGAGGAAGATTGATGCGGACGTCCTCGGACCATTGTCAAGCTTTGGGGCGACAGTGCACAAAATCTGTACCGACAGTCAGTACAAAAATCGTTGAGAACCCTGGGGATCTGAAAGTGCCTTCATCAAAGTCCGGTTACTGGCGAATCTGAAAGAGGTGGAGGAGCCATTCGAGAAAGACCAGATTGGCAGGTGCGACATCGTCCTATAGCTCGCAACATCGTTACTAATCAGTGACCTTGACTAGCTCGGCAATGGCGTACAAGGTATCCAACTACGTCGTACTTTCTGAGACACCCTATTGACCTGACACTCAGCGGAATCCTATGAGATGCGAGCGGGCTTGCTCCCTCGCCCGTCATCTCATGGTCATTTACCAAAACACTCTCATGACTTCCTCCGTACAATGGCTCGAAAGGACGCTAGATGATAGGTGCGTGTTAGCGCGCTTCTCGTCCAGATTTGCTTATTATCCTAGTGCTAATCGACGAGTCACCATTCCCGAGGCTTTCCTGACAGCGGACATCCTCCTCACCACTCTTCAAAACATATCCGAAGGCCTAGTGGTCTACCCTTCGGTCATTGCCCGACGAATCAGCCAAGAGCTTCCGTTCATGGCCACCGAGAATATCATTATGGCGGTTGTGAAGTCCGGTGGGGACAGGCAGGAATGTCACGAAAAGGTCCGAGTGTTGTCGCAACAGGCCGGAGCGGTGGTCAAGGAGCAGGGAGGGGAGAACGATCTCATCGAGAGGGTCAAGGCGGACGAATACTTCAGGCCGATCTGGAATCAGCTGGACGCGTTACTCGATCCGAGGACTTTTATTGGACGAGCCCCTCAACAAGTGGATGGGTTCGTCAAGGATTGGGTGGAGCCGGCACTGCAGCCATACGAACCCGAATTACGAAACGTGAAGATGGCGGAGCTGTCTGTCTAGATTGTTCCGTATTCGCACGATGCATCAAACATGGGAATGGAACTATCAAGCTTGCTCCGAGTAGACCTTGATGGTCTTGTCCGCTCCACCGGTGATGAGTCGGGTCCCGGTTTTGTCGAAGGCGGAGCAGAAAACGCCCTAGACATGATTCAATACTGTGGGATCTTGGAAATGGAAGTTCCCTTACGGCTTCAGCGTCTAGCGATCCGGGTTGGGGAATGTCCTTTAGGTGTTGGAACGGAAGACCAGTCGCGTAGTCCCACATTGTGAGCGAGCCATTATCGGCTGCATGATTGTCAGAATTCGTATTTCCAGCAGGTAGACTAGCTCACCACCAGAAAACATGACACCCTCCTCGTTCATGCTGAGGGTATTTATAATCGCCTCGTGGCCGGTGAAATTGTGCACGAAGATGCCTTCGGGACACTTCCACTTTTTGATGCTAGAAACATTGGCATAAGCGAATCCTACACAGAGTTCCGCCAGCAACTCACTTGTTCCCTCCAGCACTGGCACTCGCGAAACTGTATTCGGAAGGATGAACGGCAAGTGCCCGGACGGACTTCTTGTGATGCGTAAGGGTAGTCATGCACTTGCCCGCAGCGAGATCCCACAGACTACAGAGGATAAGTGCTCAACTCAATGATGCCGAGGGACTGCTCACCGGATTGTGCTGTCCATACTTCCCGAGATAACCTGGGGGTCTGCATCCTGCGTCTTCACGTCTGCAACGGTGCTCGTATGACCGGTCAGGGTGAAAATGTTGGCTCGTGAACGCATGTCCCAGACCTACTCAGTATAAGTACTGAATGGAAACAGAATGGGTTCAGCTCACGCGAACACTCGCGTCTCGTCCTGCTGTACAGAGGACATCGAGAGTAGGGTGAACACTGGGGCACGGCGTTGTCAGTAGAGAATGGGGCTGATCAGAGGAGCACGGACGAAAGGGAGTACACGCCGGAGAAGTGACCGTGGTAGTGCCGAATGACTTTATTGACTTCAAGATCCCAACATTTTACCATCTGTCGCCGATGAGCTGTCTGGCGCTGAAGTCGCGCAGACGCACCTTGTCCTCGGCGCAGGAGAAGAGGTATGGATGCCGATCCGAAACTCCCAATCCGCGGATGGTGGAGATGTGGCCCGTCAACGACAGCTTCAATTCTCCAGATGCAAGATCCCAAATCTAATCGTGTTGTCCTATCAGTGGAAGTTCCGCGAAGCACTCCACGACGCACTTTGACCACTCGATCACCAGCACCCGTTGCGAACCACTGATTCGACGGATCGACGGCGAGTGCCCGCACCCATCCCATGTGTCCCGAGATGACCCTCGTCAATTTCCCTGGAAGGCTTCAGCATGAAGCGAGTCGGCCAATGCGAAGAGTAAGGACTTGCATTGGGGATGATAGACAGGCTTGACCTCTCTCGCCTCCTTCTTTCTCATCAACGCCTGAGAAAGTTTAGATCCGGCCTGTCCACCTTGGGCTGCATATCCTTGCTGATGACGAAACTTAACGAGTGCACGAGGTTGGGAAGCTGGTTGTGCGGATGATCTTCAGAAGGGTGATCAGCTCATACAGCTGCATCGCTTCATACACGAGACCCACGTCGCTCCGCCTTCCGGTCCGCCGATCAATTTCACTCCAGGTCCCGCCCCGCCGACTGTCGGTCCTGGACCGGGTCGCTGAGGTCCTGCTGGACCCCCTTGCTGTGATTGAAGAACAGGTGGGAGAGTCTGCACGTCTTTGTACTCCATTGCGAGCTTTGATGCGAGCTTCAATCGGTGCCTATAGTGATCAAAGATCAGTCCTCAAGATTGGGTCAAGAACGCCCAGACGAACGCTTTCTCCAAACCGTCATCTATGCCATTGAATTCGGAAGAGTACATCGCCCTAGTCCTCTTGACACTTCGCCTGACAAGCTCCGACAACGATGGGAGAGCGTCAGTACTGGTGGAAGGACCGACATCCTCTGACGAAGGGAGGAGCACTGCTGCGGACATTGTCAAGGTTACGTTGTTGTTGAGTGGTATACAATTTCTGCAATCGCTTGCATTCTTTCATTTTCTGCGCTATGCACGATTACGTAATAGAACACGATAGTTTTGTTCCTTTGTTTTGATCCCTGCAAAGTGTCGTTTGAATGCAGCTAACAGCGTTGCAGACATGGCTTCCTTTACACTGCGAGTCGTTCCTCGATCGATCGGCTCACTTTTGTCCATCCATCTGACCGATGATGTCGATACTCTTCCGTTCGTACTGATCGGCTCAGTGGAAGCTTTTTGAGTCAAGTTTCCCTCGCCGGGGGACCTGACTTCGCCGATGGTGTTTCACATTTATCAAGTTTCGGGGGCGTAGTCTGCACAAGTCATTTCGGACGAGCACATGGAACCTTCTTCGTCGAATTTTTCCTTCCAGGTCTCAACTCATCACCCGGTCTCATTCTAACACGGGTCAAGATTCGATAATTCACGATGAATCACTTCAAACTGGTTGCGTCGGAAATGTTCGCCGTCCGAGGCAAGGTCAAGCTCAGATCACCTAATCATCATCTGGCCTGACGATTTTGTCAGGTGGGAGAGCATTCCATCATCAGCAAAGGCAATCTAGTCTCAGCCTCCTCTGACGAGATTCTCTCAGGAATCGGCAAGGATATGGCCAGTGCTCTCGCAGTCAATGGGGACAAAGTCATCATCTGTGGGCGCCGCATTGAGCAGATCGAAAGCGCCGCGTCGGAAATCAATGTCGCCGCCCAGAATAGCGGCATGAGCGGTGAAATCATTGCAATTCACGCGGATATTGGAACCAAGCAAGGCGTCATCGACTTCTTCGAGAAGTGTGACCCAATCATCGACAAGGCACATTTGCAGCGCTCTCAGCGTTCATCTTGACGATGACGATAATCAGCTCGATTCTCATTCTCAACAATGCTGGTGTCTCGAGCAATTGGAAGGAACAGTCCAGGATCGTGAGCATCTTGCATGGCACCCTGAAACTTGATGGTGATCTTTGGCAGGACGGTCCTGGGACCCTTGCCACGAAGCTATTCTCCATCGAAGAGTAGTCATGGTCTGTCTTCCCCTTGGAAATATCTGATGCACCATAGCTCCGACTGGGCCACCATGACAGCCATCCACGTAGCCGCGCCTTACTACCTCGCCGTCAAGTTCATTCCGCTGTTCAAGAAGTCGATCGATCCGAGCGTGTGCAATATCACCTCCCTTGCGTCCATCTTCATGAATAGGTGAATCATCTCTTGGTGCTCAATTGACCCTTCTCAGGGCGGTCTGCGAGTTCTCTTACGCCCAGTCCAAAGCTGCAGGTAATTCAAGCTCCTCTATGACAATTGCGAAGTGACATCACTGTAGAGGTACATTTGACTCAGCTCATGGCCGCTTCGCTCCAAACTATCAATATCAGAGTCAACTCCGTTGTGCCCGGTAATGCATCCGCTGTCTCGGTGATGTGACTTAACTCGTCCAGGCCTCTTCCCTTCAGGCCTCACCTCGACTCCGGACGGCAAGCTCTATCCGGTCATGCAGGACGCCGTCAAGAATATACCCAAAGGGTCGGTCAGATAGCTCTCATCCCCCAACGGTGCAGAAACCGTTTAGTCGCCCAGGGCTATCGGAGGAGATTGCCGGTCCGGTCCTCATGCTCGCTTCGCCAGCTGGAGGGTTCCTCAATTCCGCCAACATTGTTATCGATGGAGGCTGGAATCTGGTATGTTGAGGGCTGTTCACTCGTTCCGGCTGACGATTTCAAGAATTCGTCCGCGATTGATGTTTGATCGTCATCTTGTTTAGTAACGCTCTGCCATTTTGCTTAATTGAAGAGGACTATACGTATGAGGCGGTCCAGTCAGGTCTGTGGTACAAGATTCGTCTTGGTTTTGCAAATCACTCAATCTTCGCTCGCTGCGCATGCCACCATTGACCATAAGCGTTTGCCGCGTCTACCACCGGTCCCTCGCCATTGAAAACGCGGGCATTCTCCAACATAAGCTCGACGTCTTCGTCGACCTGACGAGACGTGGAATATTGGTGCTTGTCAAGCTTGTTTCTGATGAGGGATAGATCGCGAGCATCCTCCTGCGGAATGCTGGACGATTAGCATTACACTTCTATACCAGCTCACATATCGAAATATTGAGGGATGTTGAGTGCAGCCGGATCGACTTCCGGACGTCAATGACAGCAGTAAGATGCACACTGAGCACGCACCTGCCACTCTGAAATACAGGCTGGTGGGATCCTTCAATGCTCTGCCAAGCAGGCCCGCCATGTCCTTCATTTCAATTGCCGTCATTTTCGGCGACACCGATTTGGGCCATTCTCTCCAGTACACCGCTTCGACTGCATCAGCTAGAAGGGTGATGGCGTCACCAGGATTATTAAATCGGCGACAGCTGACAGACAATCAGCGGAGGAATGTCGACATCGCCACTCACTTCGCGAAAATAAGTTCGATATCACGAGCTAATTGCCCCATGGTTTTGTACCGCTTTCCATCCATCTGTTTCGATATGGTGCCCAGATCCATTGGCTCCTTGATCTCTTGCAAGTACCTTTTCCCGAGCATTAGCACATGACAAAGACACTGAAGGGCTTACGTAGGGACGCCATCGGCAATAGGATCGACCGGTCTGAGGAACTGCGACATTTCAGCAATATCTTGGGACTGCATCAATGGCGCACCAGATATGCGTTTGGGTCTTTGGCCAGAGTGGTCAGTAGAGAGCGAGAACGTTTCATCTTGAGCGGCATGTTATTTTGCACTGTTGGCGGGAGATCCACAGGTGGTTGCGGTTGGGTGTAAGCAGCGGTCTGAGTTGTTGCTAGTGCCGGCGGTGCGGTCGATACAGAATTCGAGTCCAGTAAAGTTCTCGAACTCGCCTTCTTAGGCTCCGTTGCGGCGGTGAGGTGCCCCGGCTCCGTTGGTGCTGACGGAAAAGGCAAGCGAGGCTCCGCTGCTTTCTGAGGCGACGCTGTACGACTTGCAGGTAGCTTGATCTTCTTCGATTTCGGTTGCTCCAGTAAATCTTCGAAATCATCCGGGTGATGCGCTCGCTCCATGGCATCCACTTCCTCACCAAGCATGTCATCTAGAATGCTGAATGGTCTCCCTGTTTCTTTGCGCTTCTTTGACCCCTTGTCCGGGTTGATCGATACCCTTGCAGATGTGGCAGATGACCCGGACGGTGGCAGCCCAGTGGAGATGGATAGCAACGGCTTTCTGCCGGGCGGTACAGGTGGAGGAGCCATTGGCGGCACCAAACGGGTGGGGGTAGTGTCGATGGTGACTGACTTGGGTGGTTTGATTTTTAGCTTCGGAGGAGGTTCCGTTACTTGGGTTATGGGCAAGGAAGGTCTCGCTGACGCGGGGCCATGAGTCTTTATGGTCGGTTTCTGCGACATGGTTGCGTTGTGGACAATGGAACTACTTAGGGTAGCCTCTGTCTTGGACCAGACTATCGAGCAAGATTGAGCAAGATTTGGTGGTGCGAGGGTACGCACGAGCAGTGAAATAGCTCTCGAAGGCTTCTCCTAGCCTACGTACCGGACTAGCAACGGGGTTGTAGGTGAAGCAGTTGCTGGTGATCAATCGGACGTCCTTCACGAAATCTTGACGATTTGCATACATCCCGTTGTCTAGCTTCGCTTGTGCTGTCGAAAGGTCCATGGGGTTCTTGATGATGCTCATGTAGCTAAACTCGTTTCAGCAGGTACATCGGCCCCATGATGCACATACTCCGGGGCATGGTCGCGAACCGGGTCAACGGGAAGTCTGAAGTACAGGCTGGCCTTGTTCGCCACCTGTGGTCAGCAAGGGTTTGCTCGGTTACCTACCAATTTCTTCAGCGCGTTTGTGATTGCGGCAACATCGCCATCAGGTAAGCCACGCGACTGTGACTTGTGAACCGGCCTGATTTTCTTGGGATTGATGTTGGGGTTGAGGACCAGTTTGATAGGCTCTGCAGTGCCAAGCTCCGGGACGACAGGAAAACCATAACCTGCACGTCAGCCAGATATACCGGCAAGACTCACCATCTTCCTCCGCCTTGACGCGAGAATCACTGGGTCCGCTCATACTGATACGGATCCTCGGTGTTAAGGCCGCGGGAGTCTCGACCATGGGAGTCTGAAGCGATATGATATGACCCGGCAAAGGCTCCGCCGTGCTGGCTACAGTGATTTCGGCGACCTTGATGAGCGCTTGCCGTACACTTTGATCAAATCGAGTGAACCCTTGTCTGGAGAGGTATGAGCAGGAGAGCTTCTCAATCCTGACTCACAGTAGCGCCTCCTCCAGGATTTGACGCAACTCACGCCGCTTGCCGAATTCCTTTCGCAGGGTCTTGACGATGGCAGTATTCCGAGCCTCGGTTCGTTGCTCTGGGGATTGCTCTATTTCGGAATTGGCGTCGATGAAACCAGAAGACGGCGTCCCGCTAGAGATATCGTTCATTGCGAGGGAAAACAGGATGGCCTCGGACATGCCCCTTGCAACGTGTCGCCGGACAAGCAATGATGTATCGTAGCGAATGACGTCAAGCATGTAGGCTACCAGCGGTGTGCTTCTACCAGGCGGCTTGCAAATGAGCAGGCAATCGAAGGCTACCAAGCGTAGTGGCCCAAAATTCCCCTCGCTGAGAATTAGCTCGGCTGTTCCGCTTGGAATTACCTACCGCGTGTAGCCCAGAAAAAGTCGCGGGTCATTCGTTCGGTGTCCTGCAAGAATGAGCTTCATTTGAGCCTGTTATCAGCTTCCAGCTCAACCATCAAGCCTACATAAAGTCCGGCCTCTGAGACCATGTTGCGGTAACTCGGTACCAGTCTGTCCATCACCATGACTCTATCGATCGCTTCGGTCGCTGCGCGAATGTCATGCTGGTCGCTGTCTCCTCGCTCGCCAACAGCGCTGAACGCATTGCCGATCGCAGTGATCACTGTGCCGAGATAGGAAACGTCCGAATACTGCTTGATCAGCGAAAGCCCAACAATTGGGGGTCACCTTGTTCAAGATGTTGTCGTTGGTGTCGAGGACCTTGAGGAGCAACTTCCGGACACTACGCCATGAGCCGCGGGTTGCGGGATCCCTCAAGCCGCCAAGAGCTAAAACGATGCTCTGACTTTAGTCTGATCAATCGGAGAGGCTTACCTTTTTTAAGAAATAGTTTGGAAAGGCAGAAAAGTCGTTTGGCTTCGGCCGACAGTCTGTGTCGAGAGGATCCTGATTGTCCGCCACCTCATGGCAGTAGAGACACTGGAAGAGTTTCAATAGGAGGAAAAGACCTATGTAATCGCACTCGGAGGTCGAGTACTTGCCGTCAGCGAGTTCCACTGAGTCTTCGCTCACCACGACCAGGGCCTTTGCAGCCTCCATGCGGACTCGGTAGAAGTAATTTTCAACCAGGACCGTTCTGGCCAGCTCACTGGCTACGACTGGTGAGGCGTGCATCGCCATATTGTGTATCGCCTATAAAGTTAGGTCGCGATTTTCGGCTTTACTCACCTCGAGTTGCGCGACAACATCTCTATCTCCCTGAAGCTGACTGATCCAGTACCAAGGCTTTTCTGGAAACTCAAACGAGGCGAGCCACTCGCATTCCGGATCGACCCGGATCCACTCATACCCACCGCCTTCTCCGAGCATCATCGTAGCTTGTTCCTCGTCCCATTCCGCCACTCGCCACCGATTACGCTCTTCTTCGTCATCCCACGGCGGATAAGCAAATACCTCGGCACGGTCAGCGGCCTGCAGACGAGCTTCGTCTTCGTCTTCCGCAGTTGCCGCCAACTCATCCTGCATCTTGTAAAAGCGGGCAGCAATGTGCCCAGACCGTCGAGTGCGCTTGTATTTTGTGTTGAACGGGAGCAGAAATAGCTTATAGGGCGTCTTTACGTCGACGAGATGTTCGAATGGCGCACCATCCGCTTCGTGTATGCGTACGGTCAGGCTGCCCCCGAAGAAAGGAGTCGGTCGCTTCCACGAAGCAGCTTTTCGAGAGTTTTCACTCATCTCCTCGACTACTTTGAATGCCGGCTGATATTGTTGAACAGAGAACTCGATAACGAATTTCTTCCTGATGAAGTTGGTCTGCAGACGAAAATGTGGACAACCACTCCCCAAGACCCACTGGTCTTGGAAGCCTTGCAGGTCAAGCCCAGACACCTTGCGGCAGATACGAAAGAACGATCCTGTTGACAGAGTGTTGCCCACCAACTCATCCGACAGAGCTGAAAGGAAAATGCGGGGGATGACGCGGGAGAGTCCATGAGAGGTACCGGCTTTGGCGAGATGTCGGTCGAGGATGTGTAATACTAGTGGTGCCTTGAGGTTCAGGAAGGGGATGTCAAGGGGGTCGGTCATGCCGGGAACGCAAATCGGCCATGGATCACCCTGGTCTATTCGGACACAACGATCGATATCCTGCTTGAGTCGGAAAAGATATTCGTTGTTGCCAAAGAGCTGCCGCAGAAAGAGCGATTGGATGTAGATCGCTAAGCCATGTATGAGCCAAGTGTCGGCAAGGGCCCTCTGGATAATGTTGATGCCGATCCACTGCTGAATCAGCGAGAGGGACAGTACTTGCCGTGTATACATTGGTTGGTCAATGATGGAGGTTGGTGATAGGAGATCGCACGAGAGGATGGACATGGTAGCGCCTGTAAAACTTTCCAATCGGGGGTGTGAAATGAAGACCGTCTTGAATTCGGTGAACGGGTACGAGCCGAATTCGGTGGAGTAGAACGCCATGGCTCGAGACAGAAACGACGTTGAATGAGCCAGCATATCCAAATCTCCTGGTAGGCAGAAACCTAGTATTGGCTTCTGGGACTCGCCAATCTGGATCATTTCGAATGGCCCAGCGGCGAAAGCGATGTGTTGTACCGATGTGGGATTGGTTTGTAGGTAGTAAAATATAGTCTTGCTTGGCGAATGTGGGTGGGTGATCTGCGCTTAGCCGCCGTTAGATTTGGAACTCACCTGCTCCATCAGCTCTCCACTGCTGACGACGGTAACTGGACAGTCCTCGCCAGCCTCCAAAACGCTCGGTACGATGAATTCTAGTTCCCACGTGCATCTTTCCCAGAGGGAATCAACACATGGAGTCCAAACTCGAGCGGCTTCATGAGTGGTGGGCGACAGGAACATGTGGGGGACGGTCTGACTTCAGCACTGATCAAATCTAATGACTTACCTCGACTCCATCCCCGGGGCGTCTGAAAACGATCCCCTCGACCACGTCTCCGCCGACGACCAGACGATAATCGATCTGGACCTGTATAGGAGCGAAACTGACCGCACCTCCTTCCAATGACCCCTCGCTTGAGAGAAGCCGTACCCATCCTCCCGACACTAAGATTGCAAGCTCCCCTTCGTCCCCCTCACCCATCGCTGCCCATGTTTTCCGCTTGATCTCAGTATGAGAGCGAATGTCCATCGGCGGCTCTCGAGCTGGCAGCGATTGAAAGGCATCCGACAAGCTGTAAGAAGCTGGAGTCTGAAGCAAGGGGTCGACGGGCGTGGGCGAGGATAGCGTGACATTGCTGATCTCGAAAAGGGGAGAAGCATGGAGATGGATGAGGCGCAAGGAAGGGTTCGTTGGATTGATGGTGAGGAACGCAGAGGCCTGAATCATTCAACTCTCGTTTCTTCTCGTCTCACTCACCGTGATGATACCCGCAAAGTCGATCTCGAGCACTACCCTTTGATGGCTCGTAAAGTTCAAGTCAGCTAGAGAAGCGTGTGCAAGCAAAAGCTGATACATATAAGGTGAAGCCACGACTAGACCCTACACCGTCCTCCATCACGATTACCTTGACCGCGCTTGTCCCAATGCGCGGTCTCGACAATCTTATAGGATCTGGCGACAGTTACGGCTAAAATTGATTCCATCGCGAGCCTATTCTTGATCTCCAGGCATGCGAGGAGGGCTGCCCGCCTAAGGAGTACTGTTACCGTTCCTGGAGCCTTTACCTAGACTGAGGTCAGTTTCAAGCGGTTGCGAACCTCGCCTTATCTCGCACACATTCACTGATGCATCAGAGGAAATCTGCAGCTGCTTTACGCTTCCTTCCGGTGCCAGCATCTGCGCTCTCCGTCTCTTTCACCCAGTCTGGACCTGGTGAGACATATCGATAACGCATCTGCTGCGCCCTCTTCTCCGCCTACCATGCACGTCAGCAACAATCTCAAACGAGCAAGCGTCCTCACTGGAGAGGCGGAGATATCCGGCCACATCACACCATCCTTCGGTGGTTGCACGACTGCTCCATCGTTGACCGATGATGGCCTTGCTGTAGAGGAGATCCCTGCCGCCTCTACAGCTGCACTCTGAGCAACGAAAGATGGGGGTGGTCGAATGTTTGAGGGATACGGAGATGGAGACATTGCGCCGTTTTGCGCAGGTGAGCCAGTGCCGGGAGGTAAAGGGGAATTCGAAGCGGGGAGAAACGGCGGTGCAGCGCCAGGGAGGAATGGCGGACGGAATCCGGGAGGTAATCTGCACCATCAGTTAGCGCGTCTCGCTCAAGTCGAAAGGATGTTACGCAGGAAAGCCGGGTGGAGGAGCGCCCGGTGGTAGCGTAGGTGGAGGCATAGGGAATCCGGGTGGGAAGCCTGGTGGAAATCTGCGGCTCATCAGCATCGCCCCAGATCCTGACCTGGAAATCACCCTGGTTGTGAAATACCGGGTGGGAAAGGAGGAGGACCACCTGGGGGGAACGGCGGGAACTGCATCGCGGGGGCTGGATTATCGCGAGCTGACATGAGCACTTTATGCTGAGCCAGTGCCGCTTGCAAGTCGGCTTCCGGTATGACATTGTAAGAATGGCGTGGTCGTTTTCCAGCCGAAGCTGCTGCCAGAGCTGCCGATCCAGCCTCTGATTCCTTCCTTGCTTTCCATTCGGCAAGCGCATTGGTAGGCACACCTTCCATCCCGAAGATCTCGATGTCGTATCCATCTCGTCCCGGCAGGGTATTTGTGAGTCTTGAGGTCAGTCGATGCGCCTTCAACGATACACTCACGGCTCTGGTTCGCACTTGTGTACCTGTTGGCTGTGGACCGCGAGACCTCCAGCGGTCTGATACGGTATGAGCTTAGGCTTCTTTCAGCGAGAGCGGAAACCCACGTTAAGCTTCCTCGGACACATCTGACATTTGAAGTGTTTCGACTTCTGATGTTGTAAGAGAACTGACCGGGGACTGATCAGCTACATCCATATACACATGCCGAGGATATCCACCCTTTTCATCCTCGAATTCTCGCTCGCAGTACCAACACCATGGCTTGAGCATCTATAGACTGTAAGCAATCTCACCATGGCCGAAGATGAAGTACACCCACGAAAACTTGTGTGTTTTTCTTCTTTCCCATCTTGTCTCGAAGGCTTTTCGCTGTTGGTCACAGAAAAGCTGAGACTAACCTGAGAAAGAGAATAATCCCCGCTTCAAAGACTTTTGCTTCCGGCAATCATCATGACCATTTTGCTTCCGGTACTATCCTGATCACAACTTCAACAATAGACGGGGTCGTGAGCGCCGCCCTTGATCATTGGTCAGAGGACAGATAATGGCAACTCGGCAAGCGTTCCTACGACGAGGCTTTCAATCCTCATGTTGTATATCGTCACACGTCGGCTCGACACCCATACCCATTCCTCCCTCAGTCAAGCTCGTCTTTCCTCCCATGTCCATCTCACCTACATTGCCCATGACCGCTGTGGAAGCTCAACGACTCTTGATCATCAACGGTCCTCTCGGTTCACACACTGTCTTGCTCTATCCGCCCATCGTACTTCACCCTCCATCAACCGATTCCCCTAACCTCAGCGTCACCGTCCACGACGCCGACGAGAAGCGTCAAAAGAGCGTTTGGGGTACTACACGAACTCTGATCCATAATGCCATAGTTGGAGTCTCAGAGGGATACAACGTCGACCTCCGATTGGTGGGCGTTGGCTATCGGGCAACTATGGAGCCGATCCCTCAGATCTTTCGTGATCTTCAAGCGCGGATGCCGCGGAAACGTCCCACTCGAAATCCTGGATCCCCTCCCTACATCGCACCGGCTCTCCCGTCCAATCGTCTCAACCTCAAACTGGGCTTCTCCCATCCCGTCCTCATCGATATACCCGCCGATATCAAAGTCGCCATACCTGCCCCAACCAGGCTCACATTGAATGGTACAGACAAGCAGTTCTTGGGTCTGTTCGCAGCCAAGATCAGGGGCTGGAGGAAGCCAGAGCCATATCGTGGAAAGGTAGTGGGAACCCTCATTTGTCAGAATATCACTGACATTGACCACAAGGGCATCTTCGTTGGTGACGAGACGATCAAGCTGAAAGAAGTGAAAAAGAAGTAGTCATCAATCATGTCTCGTTCATCGTGTATGTATTTTATATTCACGCCTTCTCTCCTGCATCACCGTATGTCATTCTCTCCTCCCGTCCTTGCCAGAATATATCATTCTCCATCTGGGTCCGCTCCGATCCCTTCGCATCACATCCCAAGATTCCCTGCCAGAGCTCCGTGACCCCAAAGTACTCATTGCCCACGGTCTGACCTGTTTCACGCAGAACGATGTCGGACATTCCTGATGTGCGATGAATGATAGCCAGCGCGGGGTGAAAAGCTGGCCGAGGAAAGTGAACAGATGAGACTTGATGAGACCTGTCGCTTCAGCTGATATCGAACCCTCGACTCACTCCGGCAGGTAGAGCTCAACTGCGTGTGACGGGCCGCAGTCCCACTCGAATGGCCGAGCCAGTGTGAATCCATCTGACAGGAGCTGAATTTCGGACCGGTGAAACTGCGCTAGCGTAAGCCTTACTTCTCGGAGTATGCCCTTTCAGTAGGCAACTCGCCCAGGCTGTACGCTCAGCAACTTCCACAGCATCAGCCTCCCAATCCCTAGTACCGCTGATCACATGCCTTCGCCACATACTAGCGACGCCGCCTGGAAAAGCGTGAGCGTCCTTGGTCTTGACGTGATCAATGATTCCCAGCAATCCCGAGCGCGTCGGTTTCGCCGATGACATCGTTGTACGAGCGGAAATATGGTCGTGCCAGTCTGTACGAACTCGACATCTTTCGATTTCGGTGCCAAGCGTCGGGTCGATCGATGATGCGGCAAGTGCCGAGTGTCTGGAGCGATCGATGATTTCTCCCGTGGGTCCCAGGACGAGAAACGTAGTCTGCGAAGGGGTTTTATAAGCTGCGGATTCCGGAGTGCGGTCTGTCGAGCCGCCGTGCGGAGCACTTGCCGCTGGACGATGTTTGTCGATCTGCTACCCCGCCGCCCTCCGTCTTGACCACCCAGATGTCATCGCATAATCTGTCCATTTCGACCACAACGGGCCACGAGTTCAAGTCGGGCCCTAACAGCCCCAAACCTCCGCCATCGAGACTCCATGACTGCCCGGATCCAAGCTGTAAATAAGAATGAAGCCTCCACAGCCAGAATCTCAAGGCGACACCGAAGGCCTCCGTCGTGCTGCACGCGTATAGAGAGGGGTACAGACCCTGAAACGCGAGACCAGGAGTAGGTCAACCCAAAAATGCTTCGGACGAGACCCGTGACGAGAATGGAGGGGACCTGATCGAAGTGAGTCGATTCGCGTCTAAGAAGCGGAAGAGCCGGTCGAGAAAATGGTGCTTGATGTGAGCAAGTCGGGTTTGCAAGGCTTCTTCCTGATTGACTCCCTGATTATACTGTATCAGAGCGGTCAAGGCATTTATGCCACGGGACGCTTCTTGGGGTTCGATTGATGATTCGGCTTGACCCAACGGTCGTGTCTTCTTTGGCGCTACAAAACCGGTGCGAGGGTGAGTCCGGGTTGGTCTCGTCTCTCTTATAGCCTGAGCGGGGGATCAGGAGGGCTCACGACCTGTTTGTTGTCGCAGTGGATTTCCTTCGATGCTGACTTCTTGGCGGAGTTGATGGACTTGGTGATTCTTGCATGGATGGATGTCATTGTTGTGGGAGGAGTCTCAGACGTCCCTGAGACTCCCATTTCCTTGCTTTTCTGAGTATTGCTCGGTTGTGGAGATCGTCCTAGCTTGTGCGGCCCCCTCACCAGATTCGATACGATTGGGAAAGACGAAGATCGATTTCCGCCGTTCATCAACGCCGTATTGTGTGTTGAGCTGAGAGTCAAGGCGCCATTCGCAGCTGAGTGGAAGAAGACTTCGTACGCTCCCGTCGTCAGTCTTTCGCTTCTGTCAATTTGCGGAAGGCTCTAGCGAGTTCGAATCCGGTGTTCGCTTTCGAGGTAAGGCTTGTGAGCGATGAGGAGCAGGAGTAGCTTGGTGATATGACAGATCGAGCAGAGACGCGGTACCATCGGAAGCTGTAGCATTCATTGCTATTGTGGGCGTGAGGATCCGAGGCGAGGAGAAGTCAAGGATTTTGTTGATAATCTGGACCTTGGATAACTTGGAATGGTTGGCAATGCCAAGCTGAGCAAGCACGACTATATCAGTTTCCAGCTGGACAAATGACAGCCTCACCTCCTTGGATTTGGCCTTGAGTTCGGGTAGCCTCAGTGCTTGTAAGCCTTGACTGTCGTCGCTTTCATCATGAAAGGGCATCTCTTGTATATGGAAGAGAAATGAGGGAAAACATAACAGCCTCTTCCGGAAGTCGTGTTCAAGGGGAAATCGATAAATTCCACTTGATGGCCGCTTTTAGGGAGTCACAATTTGCGTGCTGATTTCATCAAATACCAGGTCTCGCATCTTACCTCATGTGAGCTGACCCCGACACGTATGGGATCACTGCCTTATCCTCACCGTCATGACCTTTTTGTCGGTCTTCTCGATGATTTCACATTCATCTCTGATTTCGGTGACTTTCGGGAAGACTCGACCAAGGGAATCCGCCTGCCGGTAAACGAGCAAGATGAGAACAGAGACCTCAAGCTCGACAACATACTTTGGCATGAATGGTCTAGATCTCTGGGCCAATTTAACCAGCAACCCCAAAAGAACGGTCGGTCCAATAGGCTTTGTCCCATGTTGAGGGCTGAAATAGCCTAGTCTTCCAACATGCCGATCATCTGAGGATCAAACAAGCGGACTTTGACGTCCTCGGCCGGATAGGAGAAGGACAATTCGGTCTCGTAAGGGATTGGGAGAGACTATTGCATACGAAGCTGAAACATCGACATCAGGTTGACGCTGTTCGATGCAATATTGACGGCAAGGTGTATGCCATGAAGACGATTGAGAAGAGTGTCGCAGTTCGAGCTGGACAGGTCGGTTCCTTTCTTAGTTTGAAAGGCAAAATCCTCAAATCAGTGGGCAGCAATTATCCCTATCTTTCGAGAGACACCTACACCTTCTTGCCGGCTCGTCTCCATCCACTACAAATCGAGTCCCCCGTCTGATAGCGGCCTTCCAATCGCAATCTTCCCTCCACCTCGTGACAGCTTACGCGTCATGCGGTACACTGTGGGATCGTCTATGCGACTTGACCAGATCCAGAAGTCCCAAAAGACTCGACTCGACACCTGATCTGGTACAAGAAACGGGAAGTGCAATGAAAGAAGACGAAGCTCGTTGGTGGGCTGCTCAAATGGTGGCGGCAATCGAGTGGGTGCATCATACGGGCTTTGTTCATCGGTGAGTTAGTCACGAACTCCTCTTGAGAGTTCACCACCTGACGCTACATCTCAAAGCGATATCAAACCTCAAAACTTCCTTCTCCAGTCCGGTTGCCGCCTTTTGCTCACCGATTTCGGGTCGACGGCACCCGTTGAGCCTGTTCGACTCTCCACAACCAGTGCTGTCGCTCCTTTGTTCGTCAAACGACAATACTGCTATGTGCCCGCCGGCACACCAGACTACGTGGCGCCCGAAGTGTTACTGTTCGCGGAGGAGGCCATTCTTCGGGACGCCCGCTCTAAGTCTGCGGACGATGAGATTAGTCGGACGCTTCCACCATACGATGAAGAACTGGAGCATCTTTTCGACAAGGGGTATGATGCTAGTATCGACTGGTGGAGCTTTGGTGTGACTCTCTTCGAGATGGTGCTTGGCACACCACCCTTTTATGCCCCATCGATTCCGGAGACGTACGAGAAGATTGCTCATGGCGGATTACCTTTATCCTTGTCTTGCGAAAGCTCGCTATCGCAAGGGATAAAGGAGATCATGGAACGGTAAGCAGTCACGGTGCCAGTCGCCGAGCGCTGAGTCTAAATGCTTTGCGGTCAGAGTCCTCGTCCCTGCAACATCGCGCTTGGGATACCGAGGTGCCGCGGAGGTGAAAGCTCATCCATTCTTTCTCGGCGTCCACTGGTCAGGGCTAGATTGTCGTAGGTTCCGGTGACTCCCATATACAGCGAGTAGCTAAAAGCGCATACGGTCACGGCACCTTCATCGATCGAGCCGCCAATGCCTGTGGATTTGGCAAGTTTGTCCGAGTCTTGGGGTCAAGTTGAGGGTTCTCTTGTGACCGATTTTGACGACATCACTTTCGATCACTTCTTCGATTCACCCTCGGGATCTATCACCCGACGGCCAATGCCTTCAATAGCAGCATCCGCTCTTCATCAAAGCCGAACGGACATGGGTGTACCGGATGTCAATACTCCACGGCGATGGGTAGGCTGGTCTTGGACGCCGCCAAGGGACGCATTCGGTAGCGACACCCCTGTCGTACGGCCCGGCCAAATGCCGCCGCGATCTAGATCGCTGCTCGTCACCCCAGCTCGTCATTCGCCTTTGACCACCGGGGCCGCCGGCCTCCGACACGACCACCCAGCCATGCACGCAATCCCAAGGTCCATTCCTCGAACTCGACCCATATCTGACCGGCGGGCATTCCAAGAGCTACTTTGCTGTGTGAACATGAGTGCGCGAAAACGTGCTCGCCTAATAGGAGAACAGGTTTCGCTGCCACAGTCCTGGGCAGACGGCTTCTCCCGAAATTTCATCCCTCCTACACCGACCCCGTCGTCTCGAAGTATACGCGAAGCGAGTAGGAAGACATCGACACCACGGAAACGCTACCGCGAAGGCGGCGAAGGGATTCAAAGTGGAGTTCCCAGGGACGTCTGTCAAACCGAGCAAGATTGGACTGTCATAGATCTAGAAACATGGTTTCAGTCCATAGAGGCAGGCTACAAGGTTTGTGTTTCTCTCGAATACAGGAAGGCTGGATCGGTTGATCTCATGATCTTAGGACCTCGACGAACGATTGTCAGGTCTTGTGGCGATCTCTCGGATGTAAAGTGTAAGATCCACTGCTTGCATTTTCCTTGCACATGTTTCAATCGCGTTGACCCTCATCTACTTGTGACCAATATTGTGGACCGGAGTCGAAGATCATGTTTCCTCTCGGATGATTTCAGTGTCCGACAAAAGTACAACAATTAAGCGCTCGTCCTAGCAAACCGCCCTCACCCAAGACATGCTCACACAAAGCGGGCAATCAGCTAAAATTGCGCCGGAGTCATGTGATAATCGGAAATGTTTCGATTTGAGATCCAGCTCCGAGGTCCACAGCAAAGCCTGGCGACGAACTTGAGTAGAAGTAATGAAACATCCACTACGTTGCAATCAGATTTACATGGCAGCATTTGCGTTTGAGAGTCGCAACCACCTAGGGTGCTTTGCTGATCAGAAGCTGAGTGATAGTAGGAGACTCTACATTCGATCTACAAGCTGATTGTGGCTGTCGACCTGGCCGAGCAAATTTGCATTCTTGATCCGGTCTTCTGCTCTGTTTGATTCGACAGATCTAAATATCGCAGGAATCCGCAAGCTCGCGCTTACATGACACCTCGTATGCTGATGAGGGACACCTGTCACGAAATCCTACATGTTACGGCTGCACGTGCTTCACTTTGGGCCTGAGGTGATAAGGCCAACTCCTCTTATCACCACGTGGCATCACGTGACTATTTGCGCAGTCCCGCCGCTCAGCTTTTCAGCTAGTTGTACATTCATAGACTTATTTATGCATTTCGTCAACAGGTTATGGGCCCTTACTCTGTCCAGTGCAGGCCTACGCTATTACGCTCGGCCTCGACTACTCGATGACTTTTACCTTGGTCTAGGCGACAAACCGTTTCCCATCCTCAATGTACCATTACGCTCTCCAAGAATCCTGAACGATCCAAACACATTGGACTTTGACATCATTTCCTCCGCGAGCGAGTCGACGACAATACAAGGGCTGTTATACTCTAAGAATTATCATACATTCATTTTGTCTACGTTGTCTAGTCTCTTCTGAACAAGCGTAACATATAGTAAAGTGTTGCTATTGACTATCTAGTGCTATTTAAGAAGGTTACCTGAGACAACATAAACAAGCTTTGTAAGCTTAGCTCGTGTATCAACAGTCTTAACAACCCCAGCTCTGGGTTATTAGCGCCTGACTTGTCCGCGAATACAATCAGTATTTCTCATGTTCCCTCGGCAGACATATTGCCGATCTGCTGACCAAAGAACTTCCCCGTGAGTCATATGTCTTGCGTGATCTGCTTGGCGTCAAGATCGGATCGAGTGGGAGTTTCAGAATAAGGCGATCTCGTCTTGCGGTCACGTTATCACGGTGCTACGTCGACCAATTATGGCGGGACCTGGATGTTCGGCGAGATTATGGCGGGCTGGATACGCCCTGAAGAACGAGCTCTACCGCATCCGTGGGAGGGGCCCTCCGCCGGATGACCCTCCGAGCTTCGATTCACGATCGTGACACACGTGCCCTGCGCAGTCGCTGCCGCTCAGCTTTTAGCTAGCTTCTTGATACTTTTCTCTCTATGCATTTCGTCAATATTCAATAATTTGGCGATGGAAGTCGACTTCAATGCAAACAAACAACTCGGAAATTCGCAACTCGCCTTCAGTTAAAAAGCTTCAAAAAGGGCGTCCTGTTTTTCGCAGCTTTGGGCCGCAAAGCCATTTTGCAAAATGGTCTTTATTCTGTCAAGGTAAGTCAAAACGCATTCGCCCTTGCCTGAAGATCACGCTCAATAACCGCTTGCAGTTTTACATATCGACCTCTGGGGACCAACTACGCCCTCTGTTCGCGATTTCAAGTACTTCACGGTCACGATCGTGAATTGATCGGATAATATCGCCGAACATCGCCGTAAAAAGCAACCAGTGCTTGTCTCCGGCATTGTACTCTGAAACGTGGTGCAACCTTGTTCATTGTACTACGAAACGAGGTTATCACTGTCAGTATTCAAATGCCGATTGTCTCCGCTCGCCTCTATTGTACGTTTCCCCTCGCCGCAATCATTATAATCCCAGCGCAGGCACGAACAACTCTCGCCTTTGACAAAAGCAGGATGTTATAACGTTGCGAGATGCTGTCCTCACAAATCTTTTGCCGGAAACGAACAGCATTGTCCCAGACATTGAAGAGTTTTTTAAAGCTCCCTACGAGGATGTCCTTTTGGAGGAGATCGAGCTCAATCTTACCTCGGGATGAAGGCTATTAATCCTCAGTCATTATCGGCACATGGTCTCCAAGCCGGCACAACCACCACATTCATGAGCTCGACATTTGGGCGAGTGGAAGCAGTGGGAGGCAGCAATGCAAGAAGAGCATGCAAAGACGGAGAAGCACAAACCCTGGGAGGTTGCTCCTGACTGTTCAACATGCGAGTAGTGACGCTGGGCTCACACTCGAAAGATTGATGGGATAACCGGCAAACCGTCAGCATAAGCGTGATGGGCTGCAAAGGGATTCAGCCAGACTGAGTGGATCGACTTCAAAGAGCTGTTTGCTGCCGTGGTACACAAAGAACTCTATCCTGGTTTTCCTGGCATTGGTCAATCATCTTGTTGAATGTGACCGAGGGGATATCAAAGCAGCTTTTCTCAATGGCGTCTGGAGGACGGTAGCAATATTCCGGC